>JAEIGA010018621.1_pt1 | contig 10585 bp, 8 predicted proteins | sample 9270691 | NCBI WGS metagenome assembly JAEIGA01 (sample SAMN17057246, study PRJNA624740) | gut metagenome | biome: biome; isolation source: fecal sample | host: Bos grunniens | place: China: Xizang | collected 2019
AAATTATGAAGAAGGAGGTTCGCTCCAATTTAAAGCGTTATCGTTCTCTCTATCCCGCGAAGCCGATCATTGTATCTGAAATGGGAACATGCGGCGTTTATGGACAGCGTGACATTACGGCTGCGCAATGGACTGAGGAGTTTCAGGCTGAGTATTTCGGCACTATCATCGATACTGTTTTCGCCGAAGATGAGATTTGCGGACTTACGCTTTGGCAGTTTGCAGACGCCAACAGCTACTATCGTTCCGGCGCAACTGTGCGCACAAAGCCGTTCGCCGAAAATCTCGCAGGACTTTTCGATAGCTACCGTAGACCCAAGCTTGCCGCTCGTACTGTCGCCGAGAAATTCAAATCGGCGAAAAAGTAAGGGAAAGCGAATTAATTAATTTTGGTATAATTCAACATTATGAGCAAATTACATCTTGGAGTTCTTGGGTCCGGATCTGGATCTAATATGCAGTCTATTGTTGACGCTATTGAGAATGGACAGCTTGATGCAGATGTGCGTCTCGTTCTTGCTGATGTTCCTGATGCGAAGATTCTTGAAAGAGCAAAACGTCATTCCATCGAGTCGATGTATCTTGATTGTGCGCCGTGGAAAACGAAGCTTGAAGGGCCAGCGGAAGATAAATGTATAAGCCTTCTTAAGCAAGCAGGCGTCGATACTGTTGTATTGGCAGGCTTTATGCGCATTGTAAAGCCGAAGCTTTTAGAAGCGTTTCCTAATCGTGTTATTAACATTCATCCAGCGATTCTTCCTGCATTCCCAGGTGTTCACAGTTGGACGCAGGCGCTTGATTACGGATGCAAAGTTGCAGGCGTTACAGTCCACTTTGTTGATGCAGGAACAGATTCGGGTCCTATAATTGTACAAAAGACAGTTCCTGTTCTTGAGGATGATACGCCTGAATCTCTTCATGCGCGAATTCAGGTGCAGGAGCATATTGCATACCCTGAAGCTTTAAGGATAATTGCATCAGGTTCCTACAAGATAGAAGGCCGCCGTGTGAGGATCTTCAATTCCTGATGGAAAAGGGGGGGCGAGAGAGTTTTAGTTCAAGAGCGGTGATGCCGTTTTGTGATATAATATACAGTTATGAGCGAAAAAATTACTATGCAGGGCGGGAAGCTTAATGTTCCCGCGAACCCAATTATTCCTTTCGTTGAGGGCGATGGAATCGGACCCGACATTACGAAAGCGGCGATGGTTGTATGGAATACGGCCGTTGAGAAAGCCTACGGCGGCGAGCGTAAGATTGAATGGAAGGAAGTTCTTGCCGGCGAGAAAGCGTTTAATGCGACGGGAAAATGGCTTCCTGAAGAGACGCTTGAAGCGTGTCGCGAATGTCTCGTTTCAATAAAAGGTCCTTTGACAACTCCTGTTGGCGGCGGTATTCGCTCCATCAATGTGGCGATGCGTCAGGAGCTAGATCTTTACGTATGCTTGCGTCCCGTCAGGTATTTCAAAGGCGTTCCTTCTCCCGTCAAAAGGCCTGAGCTTACCGACATGGTCATTTTCCGCGAAAACACGGAGGATATCTACGCTGGCATTGAGTGGATGAACGGCACTGCAGAAGTTGAGAAGATAAAAGATTTTCTCCTCGGCGAGATGGGAGTTAAGAAAATTCGTTTCCCGAAAACTTCTTCCATCGGAATTAAGCCTGTGTCGCTCGAAGGAACTGAGCGTCTCGTAAAAGCCGCCATTGAATACGCTATTGATAACGACAGAAAGTCCGTTACTTTAGTTCACAAGGGTAATATTCAGAAGTTTACCGAAGGCGCATTCCGCGATTGGGGCTATCAGTTGGCTCAGCGCGAGTACGGCGCGGAACTTATTGACAAGGGGCCGTGGTGCAAGTTTAAAAATCCGAAGACCGGCAATGAGATCGTCATTAAGGACTGCATCTGCGATGCGTTCCTTCAGCAGATTTTAACTCGCCCTGCGGAGTACGATGTTATTGCAACGCTCAACCTTAACGGCGACTACGTATCCGACGCGCTCGCGGCAACTGTAGGCGGCATCGGAATTGCTCCTGGAGCTAATATCAACTACACGACAGGCGTTGCCGTCTTTGAAGCTACGCATGGAACGGCGCCAAAGTACGTCAATCTCGATAAGGTCAATCCCGGCTCGCTCATTCTCTCCGGTGAGATGATGCTCCGCTATATGGGATGGACTGAAGCTGCCGATAAGATTATCGCTGCGATGGATAAGGTTATCGCTGAGAAAACGGTCACTTACGATTTCGCTCGCCAGATGGAAGGGGCGAAAGAAGTCAAGTGTTCTGAATTCGCTGCTGCCCTTGCCTCTCAGATGTGAAAATAGTATACTACACTTTAACGCCGCCTACCTGATAAACTCTTATGGCGGTTAAAAGATAAACTCTGATACGAAAGGAAAATAGATATGTCTCGTGCATATAACTTCTCCGCAGGTCCGGCGGCTCTTCCGCTTGAGGTTCTGCAAAGCGCCCAGCAAGATCTCGTTGATTACAAGGGCTGTGGCATGTCGGTGATGGAAATGTCCCATCGCGGCAAGGATTACGATGCCATCCACCAGGAGGCTATTGCGACTTTCAAAGAGCTTTGCGGTCTTGGTGACGATTGGTCTGTTTGCTTTATTCAGGGCGGCGCTTCCATGCAGTTTGCCATGATTCCCATGAACTTTCTCGGCAAAGGTCAGGTTGCTGACTACGCCAATGCAGGAACGTGGTCGAACAAGGCTATCAAGGAAGCTAAGAAGATGGCAGCTCTTCGCGGAGCTACGGTTAATATCGTCGCCGATTGCCAGAAGGATATTCCCACTCGCCAGCCTGATGCGTTCAACTGGACGGAAGGCGCCTCCTATGCGCACATCTGCACGAACGAGACGATTTCCGGCGCGGAACTTAAGGTGATTCCCGATGTTTCCGCTCCTCTCATCGGCGATATGTCTTCCGACATTCTCAGCTGCGAGCGCGATTACAACAAGTTCTCGATGTTCTATGCCGGTGCGCAGAAGAATCTCGGTCCTTCCGGCATGGCTGTTGTCGCCATCCGCAACGATTTCGCGGAGAAGGGTCCTGAAGATATCCCCACAATGCTCCAGTACCGCACGTACACGAAGGAGAATTCACTTTACAACACGCCTCCGACATGGGGAATCTACATCTTCGGCGAGACGATGAAGTGGGTGAAGAAGATGGGCAAGGAGAACCTCTTCAAACTCAACGCGGAGAAGGCCGCCAAGATTTACGATGTCATTGACTCGAGCGATTTCTGGACCGGCACGGCTCTTAAGGAATACCGTTCGAATATGAACATTACCTGGCGCATCAAGAATGGCGATGAAGCGCTTGAGAAGAAGTTCATCGACGAAGCCAAGGCTCTCGGAATGAGTTCGCTCAAGGGCCATCGCAGCGTCGGAGGTATCCGCGCTTCGATCTACAACGCCTTCCCTGTAGAGGGTGTTGATGCGCTTGTCGCATTCATGAAAGACTTTGAAAATAATAACGGCTAAGATATGGCAGCATTCGATAAAAAAGAAGTCTTGGAATTTCACCGCGGCGGTAAAGTCGCGGTGAAACTTCCAAAGCCCCTGAAGACGAAGGACGATCTCTGCCTCGCCTACACTCCCGGTGTTGCGCACGCAGTTAAAGAGATTGCCGCAAATCCCGATTCCGTCTACGATGTTACGGCGAAGTCAAATCTTGTCGCAGTCGTCTCTGATGGAACGGCGATTCTTGGGCTTGGCGATCTCGGCGCGGCCGCATCCATTCCCGTGATGGAAGGTAAAGCCGTTCTTTTTAAGGCTTTCGGCGATGTTGACGCGTGGCCTGTTCCGCTTAATTGCTGCCGCATGGGCGGCGCGAACGAGGGAAAGACAGATCCTAAGCGCGTTATCGAATTCGTCAAGGCTATCGCTCCTCAATACGGTGGCGTCAATCTTGAAGATATCGCCTCTCCCGCCTGTTTTGAAATTGAGGATACGCTTGACCGCGAGCTTGACATCCCCGTCTTCCACGACGACCAGTGGGGAACGGCCGTAATATCTCTTTCTGGCGTCATCAACTACGCGCGTCTCGCAGGCCGCGAGCTTTCTTCGCTCAAAGTCGTGATGAACGGTGCGGGAGCTGCAGGCATTCGCATTTGCGAAATGCTCAAAGCCGCCGGTGTCGTTGATGTAACGATGTGCGACACTAAAGGCACGATTCGCAAAGACCGCACCGACCTTAACCAGTTTAAGGCGAAGCACGCTGTGGAAACAAAGGCGATGACGCTAAAAGAGGCGCTCGTCGGAGCCGATGTTTTCATCGGAGTTTCCGCTGCAAACGTTCTTAGCGGTGACGACGTAAAGAGCATGGGTCAGTTCCCTGCGATTTTCGCGATGGCCAATCCCGATCCTGAGATTGCGCCCCAGGAAGTGGCCAAAGCTCTTGAAGGGCGCAAGTACGTCATGGTTACCGGCCGCAGCGATTATCCGAATCAGATCAATAATGTTCTCGGCTTCCCTTATCTTTTCCGTGGCGCTTTAGACGTTAGGGCTACCACAATTAATAAGGAAATGAAGGTTGCGGCGGCGAACGCCCTTGCCGATCTTGCTCGTCAGAGCGTGCCGGAGGATATCAAAGCTCTCTATCCAGATGAAAAACTTGAGTTTGGAGAAGGGTATCTGATTCCGAAGCCGTTTGACAGGCGTCTATTTGAGGTCGTTTCATTTGCAGTTGCGAAAGCAGCCGTAGAGACTGGTGTCGCGCGAGCGGATATCGACCTTGATGCGTATAAGAAAAGCCTTGCCGAGCGTAACGCTTCTCGAGGTTAATATGCATCCTTTTTGCTCGCTTGAGCATAACTACAATCAGTATGTGGCAACTTTCCGTTCCATCGACGGAAAGTTGCCTGAAATGATGGAACTTAAACTGCACCACACAAAAGAGGTGGTGCGTAATGCGATGCTGATTGCAGAAGGAGAGCGCTTTAGCGCTCTCGAATCATTTACGGCGAAAGCGGCGGCGCTCCTTCACGATACAGGAAGGTATGAGCAGCTTAAGCGATACAATACTTTTCGCGATTCCGATTCAATAGACCATGCAGTTTTTTCTTATGAGATTGTAAAAGAGAAAGGCTGGCTTACATCTCTTGATCAATCGCTTCTTCCTCAAGACGGCCTTAATTCAGTAGGTGGCGCTGAGGGAGTTGTTGAGGCGATAGAATCGGCGGTGCTTTGGCATAACAGACGGGAAGTGCCGGAGAGAAAAGACGACTCTGAGAAAACTTCACTAGTTTTTCTTGCCTCTCATACTGTCAGAGACGCCGACAAGCTCGATATTTTCAGAGTTCTTGAAGAGCGCATAAAAACAACCGACTGGCGAAAAGACCGTACTGCATTCTGGAATCTTTCTCTTAATGACAATCCATCCGAGGATGTCGTTTTTGCCGTAAAAAATTCTTCAAGTGTAGCGTACAATTCAATCAGATCGCTCTCCGATTTTATTCTCATACAAGTCGGATGGATGATTTGCGGCCTTAATTTCGCAACTTCCCGCAAGTTATGCCGCGAGCGCGGACACCTCGCTTTCAGGCGTTCTTTTCTTAAGGAGCTCACGTCGAGTGCGCATATAGATGAAATATGCGACATCGCGGAGAAAAAACTTTCCTTTGATTGTGAGACATCTTTAGGCTCTTAACAATATGATATAATACACAAAAACAACGGTAAAGGAATAAAAAAAATGACCACCGTAGAAATTAATACAACTGACATCGTTTCGTTTCTTGGCAAAAAACGCCAGCAATTCACCAAAGCAGATATAAAGCGTTTCGTGAAGGCAAAAGGCATCCGTCACGTCAATTTTATGTATGCAGGCGGCGACGGAAGGCTTAAAACGCTCAACTTCATCATAAACTCTCCTGAGTACCTTGATGAAATTCTCACCTGCGGCGAACGTGTTGATGGAAGTTCACTTTTCTCATACATTGAAGCGTCAAGCTCCGATCTTTATGTTATTCCGCGCTATTCTACGGCGTTTGTCGATCCTTTCGCGGAACTTCCCACGCTCTGCCTTATTTGTTCGTTCTTCAATAAGGACGGCGAACCTCTCGAGTCAAGCCCCGAGTACACTCTGCGCAAAGCCTGCGCGTCGTTCAAGAAAGCGACGGGGCTTGAGTTTCAGGCGATGGGTGAACTTGAGTATTATGTAATTGCACCCGATCCTAAATCGTTCCCTGCGAAGGATCAGCGCGGTTATCATGAATCCGCTCCGTTTTCAAAGTTCGGCGAATTCCGTCAGAAATGTATGCTTGCAATCGCGCAGGCTGGCGGTTTGATCAAGTATGGTCACAGTGAAGTCGGCAACTTCACCGAAGGCGGTTATATCTACGAGCAGAATGAAGTTGAGTTTCTTCCTTGCTCGGCCGTGGAAGCTGCAAATCAGCTTACGATTGCAAAGTGGATGATCCGCAACATGGGCGCGAAATACGGCTTTGACGTTACGTTCGCCCCGAAAATCACTGTCGGCAAGGCAGGTTCAGGCCTTCATGTCCACATGCGCTTGATGAAAAACGGCGTTAACAAGATGCTTAAAAACGGAGTCATTTCCGATACTGCCAAGCGTGCCATCGCAGGGCTTATGAAACTTGCTCCGTCGATTACGGCGTTTGGAAACATGAATCCCACCAGCTATTTGAGACTCGTCCCTCATCAGGAAGCTCCTACTAACGTTTGCTGGGGAGATCGCAACCGTTCTGTGCTCGTGCGCGTTCCCCTCGGGTGGGCCGGCAAGAAGGATATGTGCCGTGCGGTGAACGAGAATGAGAAATCGTCCACATACGATACGCGCAGCAAGCAGACAGTTGAGATGCGCTCTCCCGATGCGTCTGCCGATGTTTATCTTCTTATGGCCGCTCTTTGTGTTGCGTGCCGTTACGGCTTCTCGCTTAAGGACGGAGTTAAGATCGCAGATTCTACGTACGTCAACGTAAACATCCACATCAAATAGAATGAGAAGCTTCTCAATTCTCTTGCGACGTTGCCCGATAGCTGCTTTGCTTCAGCTGAAACTCTCATATCTCAGCGTGCAATTTACGAAGAGGACGGAGTTTTCTCTCCTGCGATGATTGATGGCATTGTTCGTATGCTCAAATCGTTCGATGACCGCGATCTGCGCGCAAAATTGACTAAGAGCCCCAAGGCGATGGCAGAGCTCGTTAAGACTCATTTCCATTGCGGCTAAGTTTCTGCGATGAAGACAGTAGACTGCGATTATTTTGTTGTTGGTTCAGGAATGGCAGGGCTGACAGCAGCCCTCCATCTTGCGCCGTTCGGGAATGTGACGCTCGTTTCGAAAGGACGGCTTCAAGACTGCAACACGAACTTCGCGCAAGGCGGCATCTGTTGCGTTATGGATCCGTCCGATTCGTTCGATCGCCACGCTCGCGACACTATGATCGCCGGTGCTTGGCTCGGCAAGTCCTCTGTCGTTCACGAGATTTGTGAAAACGCTCCTGCAGGAATTGCAGATCTGATTGATTGCGGCGTGAAGTTTTCTCTCAACGATGATGGGAGTTGGGATCTTACGCGCGAGGGCGGGCATAGCGCCAGACGCATTTTTCACGCTGGAGACATCACTGGCGAACAATGCGAAAAGGCTATGGTTCGCCGTGTGCGCAGAGCTGGTATTGATATCCGCGAGCAGACTGTTGTAGTTGATCTTATAATGACCAAGAGGCTTGGTCTTGCCGGAGAGAATCGTTGCGTGGGCGCGTATGTGCTTGATAAAACCACTAATGAAATATACGCAATACGCTCTCTCAATACGATTCTCGCGACGGGAGGGTGCGGCAAAGTGTATCTTTACACTTGCAATCCAGATTCCGCCACTGGTGATGGCGTCGCCATAGCCTGGCGTGCAGGCGCAAGAATAGAGAACATGGAGTTTATACAATTCCATCCCACATGTCTTTATCATCCTCAGGCGAAAAGGTTTCTTATTTCAGAGGCGGTCCGCGGTGAAGGTGCAGTGCTTGTCGATAGGCACGGGCGCCAATTTATGAAGAAGTATGATCCGCGTCAGTCGCTCGCTCCGCGCGATATTGTAGCTCGCTCGATAGATTCAGAGATGAAGCGCACTGGCGACGACTGCATGTTCCTTGATATTCGGCATAAAGGCAAGGCGTATCTCACAAAGCGTTTCCCGAACATTTATGAGAAATGCAAATCGTTCGGCATAGATATGGCCAAGGATTTGATTCCTGTTGTTCCCGCGGCGCATTATGCTTGTGGAGGCATTCAGGCGACGACTGACGGGCGCACTTCGATAAAGGGGTTGTCAGCCATCGGCGAATGCGCTTCAACAGGTCTTCACGGTGCAAATCGCCTTGCGTCGAACTCTCTTATGGAGGCGTTGGTCTGTGCTCGTCTTACTGCGGCGCGTTTAGGGCCTCACCCCGAGACAGGCAAACTTCCTCGTATTCCCGCATGGAAAACAGGTTCTGCCGTTCCTCCGGACGAAGCCGTATTGGTCTCGCACATGTGGGATGAAATACGTAGGCTCATGTGGGATTATGTCGGTATCGTCCGCACAAACAAGCGTCTTGCCCGCGCTGCGCGGCGTCTTAAGACATTGCGCAGTGAGATTAGAGATTATTATTTCCGCTATCTCATAACGCCGGACACACTTGAACTTAGAAACCTCGCCGTTTGCGCTGAGTTGATTGTCAAATGTGCGCAGAAGCGTCACGAGAGCAGGGGTTTACATTACACGCTTGATTGGCCTCGCCAAGCGAAAACGGCTAAACAGACTGTCATTGAAGGTTTTAAGGGATGAGTTCTTCTCATTCAGAAGGGCTTTTGAGCGAGCGCGGCGATATTCTCGCTGTTAAAGATCTTAAAGTTTACTTCCCCGTTAAAAAGGGCGTTTTTGGCCGCACGGTAAATTTCATAAAGGCTGTAGACGGTGTAACTTTTTCCGTTCGGCGCGGTGAAATACTCGGTCTTGTGGGAGAATCAGGAAGCGGTAAGTCGACGATTGTAAGAACAGTCCTTGGGATTGTAAAAAAGACAGAAGGCGTCATTTCTCTTAACGGACGTGCCGCAATGGTCTTTCAAGATCCGTTAGGCTCTTTAAATCCACGCAAGACAGTGCGTGCAACGCTTGAGGAAGTCCTTTATACGCATAAAAAGGATAATTCTCAGACAGCTTCGTCTCTTCTCAAATCAGTCGGGCTCGACGATCTGGCGCTTGACAAATATCCGCATGAGTTTTCAGGCGGTCAGCGCCAGCGTATCTGCATAGCCCGGGCGCTTGCCTCTAAGCCGCAGCTTCTTATATGTGACGAGGCTGTTTCGGCGCTTGATCTTTCTATTCGTGCGCAGATATTGGACTTGATAACAGAGCTTGGAAAAAAGTTCGGCATTTCAATTTTTTTCATCAGCCACGATCTTGGTGTCGTCCGCCATATAGCCTCAAGGGTGATAGTTTTAAAAAGCGGTAAAATTGAGGAAGAGGGCGAATGTGCAAAGGTTTTATCATCTCCTCAGAAAGAATATACGCGTCGGCTTATTGAATCTGTTTGCCATCTTCCATCCTGTGAACGATGAGGGTACCCCACTGCATAATGAATGTTAGAATGTTTGAATGTTCGAATGTTAGAATGTTTGAATATTGTATAACTGTCAAACTGTCCAACTGTAAAACTTGCCGACTTTCCAAGCTTGAGAGAAGTTTGCAAGTAGAGTCAGTTTAATAGTTTGCGAGTTTGTCAGTTTGGCGGTAGGGCGCGATGACCCCATCGCGCCAGACGAATTCAAGAAGGTTCTCCCGATCAAATAGGAGAGAGGGTTAATGTTTGAATGTTAGAATGTTAGAATGGTGGAATGGTGGTTTAGAAGGTTTAGAAAGTTTAGAGTTTTGAGTTTAGAGGGAACAGGGAATAGTTTTAGGTGTAGGTGTAGATCGGATTTTTATTATCCTTTCTACGACTAACCGCTAATCGCTAACCACTAGCCACTAGCGACTAACAACTAATCACTAACTCCTAACTCCTAACCCCTAGTCCCTAACTCCTAATTGCTGATTTTGATTGGCGCGATCTCCGGTGAGGGGGCATAAGGGTCAAGTATGTATTCGCGTCAAGGGGACAAGTGAAAAAAATTGCTTGGAAGCGGTCTTTGGGGGTCCGGGAGGGTGTAGGAACGACGATGGTTTACAGATTGGGGTCTTCCCCCTATGAAGTTTGGCTGCGTCTTTGACAAGAAACATAAGGGTCAAAGTTTATTGACATAGTAGCGTTGATATAGTAATCGGTTTTATGATTCATTGCTCGCGATGAGAATTCGAAGGGTTGTTGACGCCGCCTTGCGTCGACGACGGATGCGGAAGGGCTCACGACCACCTACTCCTACGACGCACTCGGTCGCGTCATCGCCGAAACGAAGTCCGGTGGCGGTGTGCGCCCGGACACGACGACTACGACCACCTACGACCCCGAGGATCGCGTCCTCTCGCGCACGGTCACATCTGGCGACCTCTCGAAAACCGAGACCTACGCCTACGATGCGCTCGGCCGTACTGTCTCTGCAATCGACTCGTCAGGTATTGAAACGCG
>JAEIGA010018622.1_pt1 | contig 10585 bp, 8 predicted proteins | sample 9270691 | NCBI WGS metagenome assembly JAEIGA01 (sample SAMN17057246, study PRJNA624740) | gut metagenome | biome: biome; isolation source: fecal sample | host: Bos grunniens | place: China: Xizang | collected 2019
ATTCTGAAGGAGAAAAACCCCCTCATTGAGAAACTAAGAACCGAACTCAACCTTGAACTTGCACGATAGAGAGACACCTATTTCTCTATCGTTTTTATGTAAGGAAATGAATTCGAAACCCAAGAACAGCTCACACCTATCCTACAGAACGGGATACTGACAAACGGTCGGGACAGGCAAATAAGTTAAATGTTTTTTTTCGGAAAAACAAACAAAAACACCACTATTTCAGCCGGTCATGAACACAAAACTCAATTTTCCAAAAAAGCAAATTTTCAACACTTATATAGACTCGTTCCAAATAAATTCAAAACAGCAGACAAGGTCAGGCACAGATGTACACAGAGAGCATATAACGGCGCGAAACAGACATATAACGCCCGTACCGGACCTTGTCGCCCCAAGGCAATAGAGTTCGTAACGCATTGAGTGTCAATGTTAAAAAAAATAACACAAAAGAGCAACCTTTGGATTTTCCTTTTTCTTAAAACACTGATATCCAGCACATTATTTTACAACAAATTTCCGACAGGATTTCTTTGTTTGCATTTTCATTTTTATTTGAAGATATTTGCATAAGAAATAGGGCGCAAGGGACACTTTTATAGCCAGCCCCCTTCATTCACAGCAGAATAACAAAGGATAAAACAAACAGAATACAATGAACTCGAACCTTATAGCAAAGTGGAACAGCTGCCTTGAGATAATCCGTGACAACGTCTCTCAAGCCACCTTCAAGACTTGGTTTGCGGACATAACTCCGCTCAAGTACGAAGGCAACACCTTGACCATACAGGTGAAGAGCAATTTTGTATATGAATTCCTTGAGGGTAACTACGTAGATTTGCTGAGAAGCACCCTGTTCAAGGTTATGGGTACCGGAACACAGCTGATGTACAGCGTCCTGACAGACAAGGATAACAACCTCACGATGGAGGTCGGTACCGACAGCTACAACAACAGGAACAACGGTAGCGGAAATAGCGGAAACAGCACGCCGCAGGCAATGCAGGAAACCATACAGGAGCTTGACTCAATGCTCATCAACCGATACACCTTCGACAACTACGTGGAGGGTATCAGCAACCGCCTGTCACGTTCAGTAGCCATAAGCGTTGCCGACAAGCCAGGCCGTGCATTCAACCCATTGTTCATCCATGGATCATCGGGTGTGGGAAAGACCCACCTCATCAACGCCATTGGAGCAAGGATCAAGGAACTTCACCCCGAATTGTGCGTACTCTACGTTTCGGCGCATCTTTTCCAGGTGCAGTACACCGATTCTATCCTGCAGAAGAACTTCAATGATTTCATGAGATTCTACCAGAGCATTGACGTACTCATCATCGATGACATCCAGGAGTTCGCAGGTTTACAGAAGACACAGAATGCATTCTTCCACATATTCAACCACCTGCACCTCAACGGCAAGCAGCTGATCATGACATCAGACCGTTCACCCGCACAGCTGCAGGGCATGGAGGAGCGACTCATCACCCGTTTCAAGTGGGGCATGACCGCCGAAATCGAAAAGCCGGATCTTGAACTGAGAAAGAGCATCCTGCGCAACAAGGTATACCACGATGGACTGAACTTCCCCGAGGAGGTAATCTCATACATTGCAGAGAATGTGAACGCGAGTATCCGCGACCGTGAAGGAATCGTAGTCTCAATAATGGCTCATTCCACAATCAACAACGCAGACATTGACATCAATCTGGCACGCAAGGTCGTAGGCAGCCTCTCAAACTACGAGAAAAAGAGCATCAGCATAGACAACATCATAAAAGTCGTTTCGGACTACTATGCAGTAGAGGTCAGTGCAATCAACACACGTTCGCGCAAGCGAGAGGTAGTACTGGTACGCCAGGTTGCAATGTTCCTTGCAAAGAAACACCTTGACATGTCAACAGCAAAAATCGGCCAGTACATTGGCAAAAGGGATCATGCAACAGTGCTTCACGCATGCAAGACCATAGCAAATCTCGCTGAAACAGACAAGCAGTTCCGCAACGAGCTCAACGAGATTGACCTCGCACTCTTGAGCGCATAAGAAAATCATAACAATATTTCAATATAAGGAAGTCGACGTGAATGCCAACAGGTATTCACGTCGACTTTTTATGCACACACAGAAGGGACAGACAATATCAGAAGAGCCACCCCCAAAAAACATCTGTCTCAATGTATATAAAAAAGCATCCATTTGTTCGGCAAATTATCTTTTTGGAAAACTTTTTCACCCATCCTAAATTTTACAACATTGATTATCAATGTATTAATTTTTATTTTGGAAAACTTCATAAACAGTTGAGAAGTTCCGATGTTTTTATTTGGTAAATATTAAATTACATTATAAATTTGTGACTGCTTAAAAAAGCAAACTTCAAAACCTAAAAAAACACCTACGGAAGTGGAAAAGAATACATACACATACGACGAATCATTCAAGTCAGCACTTGAATATTTCAACGGCGACGAGCTTGCAGCCCGTGTATGGGTCAACAAGTACGCAGTCAAGGACTCTTTCGGTAAAATCTACGAGAAGAACCCTGATGAAATGCATTGGCGCATAGCCAATGAGGTTGCACGCATAGAGGCGAAGTACAACAACCCTATGAGTTCCCAGGAGATCTTTGACCTTCTTGACCACTTCAAGTACATAGTGCCATCGGGAAGCCCAATGACCGGCATCGGCAATGACTTCCAGATAGCATCCCTCTCTAACTGCTTTGTCATCGGAATGGAGGGCAAGGCCGACTCATACGGTGGTATCATACGCGTTGATGAGGAGCAGGTACAACTGATGAAGCGCCGTGGCGGCGTAGGACACGATCTCTCACACATACGTCCCAAAGGCTCACCGGTAAAGAACTCGGCATTGACATCAACAGGCCTTGTTCCGTTCATGGAGCGTTACTCGAACTCTACACGCGAGGTAGCACAGGACGGCCGCAGAGGCGCGCTCATGCTCAGTGTATCCATCAAGCACCCCGACGCAGAGGCATTTATCGATGCCAAGATGACAGAAGGAAAGGTAACCGGAGCCAACGTGTCGGTAAAGATTGACGACGAGTTCATGCAGGCAGTCACAAGCCAGACACAATACACACAGCAGTACCCTATCGGTTCGGACAATCCTATCTACAGCAAGGAGATTGACGCCAACCAGCTTTGGAACAAGATTATCCATAACGCATGGAAATCGGCAGAACCAGGCGTATTGTTCTGGGACACAATAAAACGCGAGTCAATCCCCGACTGCTATGCCGACCTGGGCTTCGAGACCATATCTACCAACCCTTGCGGCGAGATTCCATTGTGCCCATACGATTCATGCCGCCTTATAGCCATCAACCTCTACTCATACGTAGTGAACCCGTTCACCACAGAGGCATACTTCGATTTCGAGCTCTTCAAGGAACACGTCGCCAAGGCACAGCGCATCATGGATGACATCATTGACCTTGAGCTCGAGAAAATCAAGGCCATCCAGGAGAAGATTGAGAGCGACCCAGAAAGCGACGAAGTAAAGGGCGCAGAGAAGAAACTCTGGGAGAAGATAGCCCGCAAGAGCAGCATGGGGCGCCGTACAGGCGTGGGAATCACAGCAGAGGGAGACATGCTCGCTGCAATGGGATTGAGATACGGAACAGAGGAGGCTACCGAGTTCTCAGAGAAAGTACACAAGGAGCTTGCGCTTGCAGCATACGGCTCATCAGTAACACTCGCCGAGGAGCGTGGAGCATTCGAGATATTCGACATGAAGCGCGAGGAGAACAACCCGTTCATAGGTCGCCTGCGCGAGGCATCCCCTGAGCTCTACGAGAGAATGAAGAAGTACGGCCGCAGAAACATCGCCTGCCTCACCATTGCCCCGACAGGTACCGTGAGCATCATGACACAGACGACATCCGGCATCGAGCCAGTATTCATGCCCGTATACAAACGCCGCAGGAAGGTTAACCCTAACGACCCAGCCGTACACGTGGACTTCACCGACGAGAACGGAGACTCATTCGAGGAGTACGTTGTCTACCACCACAAGTTCATGGAGTGGATGAGTAAGAACGGCATTGACACCACAAAGAAATACACACAGGCAGAGATTGACGCCCTTGTAGCGCAGTCACCATACGCTAAGGCAACATCCAACGACATTGACTGGCTTGCCAAGGTAGAGATGCAGGGACGCATACAGAAGTGGGTTGACCACTCGATCAGCGTTACCATCAACCTCCCTAACAACGTGGATGAGAAACTCGTGAATGACCTCTACGTGACAGCATGGAAGTGCGGATGCAAAGGTTGCACCGTATACCGCGACGGCTCACGCGCCGGCGTACTGGTTTCAACAGACAGCAAGAAAGAGAAAAAGGAAGCAGAAGCGACAAAGCCTACTATAACAGAGGTTCGCCCTACTACACTCAAGGCCGACGTGGTACGCTTCCAGAACAACAAGGAAAAGTGGGTGGCATTCATAGGACTGCTAGACGGTGAGCCCTATGAGATTTTTACCGGACAGCAGGATGACGAGGATGGTCTCCCATTGCCAAAGAACGTCACTCACGGTGTCATCATCAAGCACACAAACGAGGACGGAAGCAAACGTTACGATTTCCAGTTCGAGAACAAGATCGGTTATAAGACCACTATCGAGGGACTCTCGGAGCGATTCAACCCCGAGTTCTGGAACTACGCGAAACTTATTTCAGGCGTATTGCGTTACAAGATGCCTATCGAGCAGGTAATCAAGCTCATCTCATCACTGCAGCTGGCATCGGACAACATCAACACATGGAAGAATGGTGTTGAACGCGCCTTGAAACGCTATCTTAAGGACGGCACATCGACAGCCGAAAAATGCCCCAACTGCAAACAGCAGCTCATCTTTGAAGAGGGATGCCTGCATTGCCCCGGTTGCGGATACTCAAAATGTGGATAAACGGTTGATAACTACATAACATTTCCCCGGCAAAGGGCCTTCCACCAGAGGTCCTTTGCCATTTTTAAGAAGCCATGCATACTACAGACTACACAATACAACTTAAAGGAGTACACCTGTATGCCCACCACGGCGTGATGGAGCAGGAAAGAACCATAGGAGCATGGTTCACGATAGACATCGAACTCACAATCAGCGACCACGGATGCCTTGAGAGCGACGAGATTGAGGGTACGGTCAGCTATGCCGATGTATATGACATCATCAGCAGGGAGATGGCCACACCGTCAAGATTACTGGAAAATGTATGTTACAGGACAAGCAAGGCCATATACAAAGCCTTCAGCCAGGTGAAAGGCATAACAATGACACTTACCAAGGACACACCGCCAATGGGCGGCGACAGGCTCAATGCAGCCGTAACGATAAGAAGCAGGAGAGAAGCTTAACGGGCCACTGCAGACAGCGCCTGACGGGCAGCCTTCTGCTGGCTCTCGCGCTTGGAGAAGCCATCACCAGTACCGCACACCATACCGTCTACAAGCGCCTCGCTGATAAAGAATACACCATCCTTGCGCACCTCCTCAAGCACGACCTTGAACTCAACGTTCCTGTGCTGTTTCTGCCCCCACTCGATGAGACGACTCTTGTAATTCTTGTCAGACTTCACTATCTGCTCAATGTCATTCAATCGCGAGAAGACACGGTCAAGCAGGAAGGTACGGCATTGCGCATATCCTTTATCTACATAAATGGCACCGATGAGCGCTTCAAGGGCATTACCGTATATATAGCTGTTATGCTGTTGCTGCAAGCCACAGGAATCCACAAACTTATCCAAGCCTATCTGTATCGCCAGTTCATTGAGGCGCTCACGGCAGACAAGGTTACTGCGTGACTTGGTGAGGAATCCCTCGCGTTCCTTCCTGAAATTAGAATACAGGAAATCGGCAGTCACCGAACTGAGGACTGCATCACCAAGGAACTCCAGGCGCTCATTGCATCCCAACTTGCGCACGCCCGACGCCGATGAGCTATGCGTCATAGCCATCTTGTAGAGGTTTATCTTATTCGGTACAAACCCCAGGATTGAATATAATAAAAGATAAGACTCCTTATCCTTGTGGGATAATAGCCTTATCTTATCCATTATTCTTCTAAAGAACGTATTAGTCTTCAATTTTCTTAAATGCTATACTTGCGTTGTGTCCACCAAAACCGAAAGTGTTGGACAGAGCCACATTCACGGTTCTCTTCTGAGCTTTGTTGAACGTAAAGTTCATGTTATAATCGATATCAGGATCCTCATCAGCCTCATCATGGTTGATTGTAGGAGGAACTATATCGTTCTTGAGCGCAAGCACAGTCAACAGCGCCTCAAGAGCACCTGCCGCACCCAAGAGGTGACCGGTCATGGACTTTGTTGAACTTATATTGAGCTTGTATGCGTGTTCTCCAAAGAGGTTCTTTATAGCCTTTGCCTCGGCAATATCACCGGCAGGTGTAGATGTTCCGTGTACGTTGATGTAGTCAACACTGTCATACGGAAGTCCTGCCTCATCAAGTGCCATTTTCATGACCCTCAATGCGCCCTCGCCCTCGGGGTGAGGAGAGGTAATGTGATACGCATCGGCGGTAAGACCCGAACCGACAACCTCGGCATAAATCTTAGCACCACGTGCGACTGCATGCTCATACTCTTCAAGGATAAGCGCAGCTGCACCTTCACCCATCACAAAGCCGTCACGGCTCTTGCTGAACGGACGTGAAGCTCCCTCCGGGTCATCATTGCGGGCAGAGAGGGCATGCATCGCATTGAAGCATCCTACAGCCGTAGGACATATAGCAGCCTCAGAGCCACCAGCCACAACAACGTCAGCCCTGCCCAGACGGATCTGGTCAAACGCATCAATAACGGCATTTGTAGAAGATGCACAAGCCGATGTGGTCACGTAATTCGGTCCCTTGAGACCATATTTGATAGAAATGATACCTGCGGTCATATCAGAGATCATCTTGGTCATAAGGAACGGAGAGAAACGTGGGCCGTTCTCCTGATTGAGTGCATATGCACGCATCTCATCCTCAAGAGAGCCCAAGCCACCGATACCCTCGCCATAGATAACACCGACACGGTTGCAGTCAACCTTCTCGAAATCAAGGCCACTATCGTTGATAGCCTCCACAGCCGCTGCAAAACCATAATGGGAATCGGTATCAAATTTTCGGAGCTCACGGCGGTCCATCACCGTCGAAGGATCAAAGTTCTTGACCTCGCAAGCAAACTGTGTCTTGAAAAGGTAACTATCAAAATGAGTAATAGGTCCTGCACCACTTACACCGTTGATGGCATTCTCCCAAGTTTCAGGAACATTGTTGCCTATCGGTGAAACGGTACCAAGACCTGTTACAACAACTCTTCTTAGTTTCATATAGAATTGTTAGGGGTGGATAGAGGGGATGCTGATTACTTGTCAGCAACCATCTCCTCTACAAACTTAACAGCATCGCCTACTGTTGCAATTTTCTCTGCCGCATCCTCTGGGATAGAGATACCGAACTCGTCCTCGATCTCCATGATGAGCTCAACGCGATCCAATGAGTCTGCGCTCAAGTCGTTTGTGAAGTTAGCCTCGAGAGTTACCTCTGACTCTGATACACCGAATTTCTCAACGATAATAGCCTTTACTCTTGATTCAATTTCTGACATAGTTGTATTTTTTTGAAGATTGAAAAATTATTTGCCACAAAAATATGATAAAAAAGGCAAACCGCCAAGAAAGATATGTAAAAAATAGCATTTTTTTGCACATTAAGAACGAAATGTGCAACAGGCTATACAAAATAGGCTATTTATTTGTCATTTAACACCAAAGTATATGAGGCCGGCTCGCGCCGCAGGTGGTAATTGTTTCTAAGGTGTTCGAACATAGAGGGGTTAGCCTTAAGTTTCTCACTGTCGTTCAGTGGCGAATATATGCTCAACAGCGCTTCGGGCAAGGAGGCTGCATACACCGGTTCACGAAGCGGCGGCAGAGCAAGAGAAGGCAGAGCCCCCTTGAAATTGACAAACTTCGCAAACGATTCCAATACAATACGTGTTGCGTTCAACTTGCCTTCGGCGGAATATCCCGCAATGTGAGGGGTGGCAATGTATACCTTATTTAATAGGCGGGTATCTATATCGGGTTCATTCTCCCACACATCGAGAACCGCGCAACCCAACCGGCCACATTCCAAAGCAGCCAGCAGTGCACCGTTATCGACCACCGGACCGCGCGAAGCATTCACAAGAAGCCTGCAACGCCTAAGCGACTCAAAGAACGATACCGAGGCTAGGTGATAGCTGGGATAGTCCCCGCTACGCTGCAACGTTGGATGGAACGTTATAATATCGCTATTTGTGGTTATTTCCTCGAGCGACACCAACCCTTTCGCCCCCTTAGCCTCAAGAGGCGGGTCATTCCTTAACACCCGCATACCGGCCGATTCAGCCCAAGCGGCAACGCGGGAACCAATTTCTCCAACTCCCACTACACCAAACGTGAGCCCCTGTAGAGCACAGTTGTTATCTTTCGACCAAGTATAGAGGACCGATTGGATATACTGCAGTACCGCACCGGCATTACATCCCGCAGCGTTTGTCCACACGATACCGTTTTTTTCGCAATACGAGGTGTCTATATGGTCGTAACCTATTGTCGCAGTACCGATAAACCTAACCGATGTTCCAGCGAGCAATGCGGCATCGCACCGTGTCCGGGTACGCACAAAGAGCGCCACTGCGCCGGCAAGCGTATCTTTGGTTATATCGACGCCGGGGAGCGAAACAACACAGCAGCCCATACCTGCCAATGCATCGCGCAGGTACGGAATCTTCTCATCCATAACAACTTTAACCTTGTTCATAACAGCAAAACCTCTATAGAATCATTCAAATATCATACAAATATACCGAGTTTTTATATAAACTTTTGCCAATATCGCAAAGTTTCGTTAGTTTTGTATATTGATTCTAAAACAAATGATATGAAAAAGTTTACAGAAATAAGCTGGCCCATATTCAACGAGGCCATAAACGACTATCACAGGACCGACAATGTAGACACCCCCATAAACAACCCCTATCCTTTAAAGAGTATCGAATATTACCTATATCTCAAATGTTGGATTGACACGGTCCAATGGCATTTCGAGGATATTATACGCGACCCGGGCATTGACCCCGTTGAGGCACTAACGCTCAAACGCCGCATAGACAAGTCGAACCAAGACCGCACAGACCTTGTAGAGCTCATAGACAGCTATTTCCTCGACCAATACAAAGATGTTGTACCGGCAGCCAACGCAACTATAAACACCGAAAGCCCCGCTTGGGCTGTAGACCGCTACTCTATTCTGGCGCTCAAGATATACCATATGCAGGAAGAGGTTAAGCGCACCGACGTCGACGAAGAGCACAAGGCAAAGTGCCAAGCCAAGCTCGATGTTCTTTTGGAACAATACAAGGATATGACAACATCTATAGGCCAGCTCCTCGACGACATTGCTGCAGGACACAAATATATGAAGGTTTACAGGCAGATGAAGATGTACAACGACCCTGCGTTAAACCCGGTTCTATATGGTTCAAAAAAATAGTCCAAAGGGGCGCACTGTACTCATAACCCGTTTTTCGGCAGTGGGCGACATAGCAATGACAATACCGTTGCTATACTCTGTTTGTGAGCAATACCCCGCCGACAGGTTTATACTTGTGAGTCGCGAGAGATTCGGCCAGTTCCTCCTAAACAACCCCAAAAACCTGCAATTCATAGGCGTTAACCTCGGTGAATACAAGGGCATTGCAGGGCTTTACCGGCTATACAGAAGGCTAAAAAAAGAGAACCCCGACTACATAGCCGACCTTCACGATGTTCTAAGAACAAAGATACTGCGTTGGTTCTTCTTGCTTTTCGGCGGCGCAAAATGCGCGCATATAATAAAAGGGCGCAAAGAAAAGAAAGCCCTCACAACAGGCAGTGGCAGGAAAGAGCAGCTGAAGAGCACATTCAAACGTTACCAAGAGGTGCTGGAAAAGCTGGGATTCACTTTTAAGCCGGAATTCCGGACACTCTTCAAGGAAGAGGCCGGAGAGATAAAAGAATTTTCATCATTCATACCGGCAAAAGGCAGTGACAAATGGGTGGGAATAGCCCCTTTCGCCAAGCACAGAGGTAAGATATACCCTACCGGAAAGATGGAAAAGGTTATAGAGCAGCTAACCGCACACAATGGAGTTAAACTATTCTTCTTCGGTAACGGAGATGAGGAGGAGATGATTGTAAAGGATTGGTGCACAAGACATCCCAACTGCATTTCATTTATCGGGAAGACAAATTTCAACGGCGAACTACGGTTTATAAGCCATCTGGACACAATGGTATGTATGGATTCGGCAAATATGCATATAGCTTCGCTTGCAGGAGTTCCAGCAATATCCATTTGGGGCGCCACATCGCCACTGGCAGGTTTCTTGGGTTGGAACCAAGATAGGGAGAACTGTGTTGAACTGGACCTCGACTGCCGCCCTTGCTCCATATTCGGGAACAAGCCTTGCCGCTTCGGAGATTACCGCTGTATGGAGATACCGCCGGAAAG
>JAEIGA010018623.1_pt1 | contig 10585 bp, 11 predicted proteins | sample 9270691 | NCBI WGS metagenome assembly JAEIGA01 (sample SAMN17057246, study PRJNA624740) | gut metagenome | biome: biome; isolation source: fecal sample | host: Bos grunniens | place: China: Xizang | collected 2019
GTTTCTTTGAACATACGGTCTAATTCATCTCTCATCTTTTCCCAAATCGCATATCCGTAAGGCTTTATCACCATACAGCCTCTTACTGATGAGTTTTCTGCTAAGTCTGCTCTAACTACTAATTCGTTATACCATTCTGAGTAGTTTTCAGAGCGTTTTACAAAATCTTTTGCCATATTTATACAACTTTTTATATCTATTTAACGTTTGTTTATTTGTAAGACAAAAAAATATTTGTATTTTTGTCTTTTCAAATGTGTTGCAAAGATACAAATATTTTATAAACATTTTTTAGAAAAACATTGGATTATGAAGATAAAAGGTTTATTTAGAAATTTATGTTTTGCATTTTGCGGATTATTTATATTGTTAATTTTTAATGGTTGCGGGCTTTCTATCCCTACTATTGGATATGATGATGTCTATGCTACGAATATAAAAGAGCATGAACCATTTTTTGCAGAAGATACTGAGAATGCAATCTATAAAGATAGCAATTATGTAAAGCAAAAGCAACATTATAGAGAGTTGATAAAGAGAGAGGAAGGTGTTTCTCAGCCTGAGTCTTATGAAATCGATTCTTTGCAAACTGAATACGATGTAAATTATGCTGAATATTCGGAAGAGGATTATTATGATTATGCTTATAGTGCTCGTTTAAGAAGATTTTATCACCCAGTGGTGTATAGAGATTATTATGCTGACTATTACACTAATTTATATTGGTATACGTATGACCCTTATTACTGGGGAACATCTATTTACTTGGGTTATAGTTGGTGGTACCCATCTCATTATTATGGATGGTATGATCCTTGTTGGTATCCTATGTATCATCATCACTATCACCACCATCATCACCATCATCCTCACTATGATGTTTGTTATTTTAACTCTATGGATTATAACTCAAATATGTATAGAGGTAGTTCTGTTGGAGGAAGTATAAAAAGAGCTGGAAATGTTAGCGGTTCTTCAATAAAGAACAATATTACAAGAAGCAGTGTTAAAGGAGGTAAGACTACAAATGTTAATAAAGGTAATTTGACACGCACTTCTAATGCAAAGAAATATAATAAGCCAACATCTACAACTAATACTATGAAACCGGGTATGAATAGAGGAGGTAAGGTTTCTACTATCGGCAGACAAACTAATAGCAATAAGAATACTTTTAGCAGACCTACTCAACGAAATAATAATAGTTCGAGAAGTATCAATAGAAGCAGTAATTCTTCTTCTACTCGTTCTTCTGGAAGCTCATTTGGTGGAGGTTCAAGAGGAGGTTCTCGAAGTGGTGGTTCTATTAGACGATAATTTTTCAAATAATGTATAGTAATATGAAACGAATTCTTGTATTTGTATTAAGCATTTGTGCATTTATTGGAGTAAAAGCACAAAGTGAGGATTTTCCTCTATATTTTAGTCAATTAGGATTAGAAGGTACTGCAAATTATATGAGTAGAGCAGGTGCTATTGGTGCGGTTGGTGGAGATATTATGTCGGCTAATTACAACCCTGCCGGATTAGGTATTTATAGAGTAGGGGAAATGACTTTCTCTGCCGGATTGAATTTTGCTAATACTACAACTAATACTGACGGTTTAGGAATGCAAGATGATAAAACAAAATTAACTTTCGGTAACTGGGGTTTTGTCTTACCTGTAAAGGTAGATAACTCTTCTTTAAAGTACGTTCAGTTTTCTTATGCTATCAATCGTTTAAAAACTTTCTCTAATAATATTGCTATGAGCAGAGAAGGAATAACAGCTTCTTATATAGACCAAGTTGTAATGAATGACATAATAGAATATAATGACATAGAGAATGAATTTATTAGGTCAGGAGTAGTAGAATTAGATACAAACTCGATGACAATTTCGTCATTATTTGAAGTAGGTAAGTTTAATCAATTCAGAAGAGTAAAATATAGTGGTTCGCTTAATGAAGCTACTTTTTCTTTTTCAGGAAATATTTCAGATAAATTATACTTTGGTATGACAGCAGGCTTACCTATCGCAACAATGACAACAATTAGCACTTTTACTGAAAGTAAAATGAATGCAAATGATGAGGTTATTGCTGCATATACTAATACTCAACAACAAGATTTATCAAATGTTGGAGTAAACCTAAAATTAGGGGCTATTTTCAAACCAATTTCTCCTCTTAGAATAGGTGTTGCTCTTCATACTCCTACATATTATAGTGTAGAAGACGACTTTTCTTCTATTGTCGCATACGATAAAACTGCGGGATCTGTTGGTCCTACTTTCTTTTACGGAATACAAACTCCTTTTCGCTTTTTAGCAAATGCTGCATTCGTATGGGGTGATATTTCTTCTTCAATAGTGGGAACAATAAGTGCGGATTACGAATATGCTGATTACTCTTTGATGAGATTTGACTTTACAGAAGATGCAGTTGCTGAGTATGAATTTAACACAAGCATAGAAGATATTTTCCGCCCTGCACATACATTAAGAATTGGTGGGGAAGTAAAATTAGGACCTTTATCTCTTAGAGCGGGTTACGCAATGCAAGGCAATCCATATGTAGAAGTACAAAACGATGCTTCAATGAATTATACTACATTTGGTATAGGATATAGAAAGAGTAAAGTTGGATTTGATTTAGCATACGTTCATTCAACAGGAGATTCAAAATACTATTGGTATGACGGAGTTGAAACAAATATGACAGAAATTCACAATATTATTCAAGCAACATTGATTTTAAAATTTTAAACAATTAAAAATAAATAATAGTTATGGCATTACAAATTACAGATGCTACATACGATGAAATGGTAGCAAAATCAGAACAATTAGTAGTAATAGATTTTTGGGCAGAATGGTGTGGACCATGCCGTAAAGTTGCTCCTATTATTGACGAACTTTCAGGAGAATATGAAGGAAAGGCTGTTATAGGTAAATGTGATGTTGATGGAAATAGCGAAATCACATCTAAATTTGGTATAAGAAACATTCCTACTGTTATCTTCTTGAAAAACGGAGAAGTAGTTGATAAACTTGTAGGCGCTCAAACAAAAGCTGCTTTCGTAGAAAAAATAGAAAAATACTTATAGTATTTTATTATGTCTGAAGAATTAAGAGATAAGTCTCTGTATAATTCTATAGATTTTAAGACTACTCAAATAGTAGAGGGATTTATGACGGGCTTTCACAAGAGCCCGTTTCATGGTTTTTCGGTAGAGTTTGCCGAACATCGTTTGTACAATACGGGAGAGAGTACAAAATATATTGATTGGCGTTTGTATGCTCGTACAGATAAACTATTCGTAAAGAGATTTGAAGAAGAGACAAATTTGCGTGTGATGTTTGTTCTCGATTCTTCATCTTCTATGTTTTTCCCATTCAAAGAGTCTTCCAAACCGGAACAAGCAAATAAGTTTTCTTTTGCAATCTATGCTTGTGGTGTGATTATGCAAATCCTTTACAAGCAAAGAGATGCCTTTGGATTATCTTTTGTTTCCGAAAACGTAGATTATATATCCAATATAAAGACAAATTTTGCTCATAAACAATATTTGTTTACACTTTTGGAGAACAAACTTAGAACAACTGAAAAAACTCAAAAGATTACTTGTTTAGACAAAATTTTACACTCGCTTTCTAAGCAGATACATAGACGTTCCCTATTTATTATATTCACAGATTTATTTTCCAACAACTTTTCTGCTGATGAATTAGTGGATTCGCTTAGACATTTAAAGCATAACAAACATGAAGTAATACTTTTCCATGTCTTTGATGAGAAAAAAGAAGTGGACTTTGACTACAAAATGGGTTATTATCGATTTGTAGATGTTGAAAACGGCGAAGAATTAAAGATAAATCCAGATGAATTTCGTAAACAATACAAAGAGATTACGAGAAAACGCTTAGATATAATTAGAAGCGAATGTAACAAATTAAAAATAGATTTTGTGGAAGCAGATATAAACAAAGGCTTTGACCAAATCTTATTTCCATTCTTAATAAAGCGATCAAAATTGAAGTAATATATGAAAAGAATTAAGCGCTTTTTGCAAAATGTTTGGGCGATAGAGGATAATAGACTCATAATAAAAGACGGTATTATTTTTGGACTTGTTACAATAGCGTTTCATTTCTTATATTGGAATACTAATATGAATGCGTGGTTATTTGGCCCATTTACCACAGAAGTATTCGACTTTTTTACTAAGTTAGCATACGAAGGAACAAAGATTATGATGGATACGTTTTCTTCTTACCAGTTTACAACAGAGGGATTAAGCTTTACCTTCTACGACTCTTACGGAGAATATGCAAAAATGACTATTGTACACGATTGTTCCGCAATAAAACAATGTATGCAGTTCCTTTTGGTGATGTTGTTTTGCCCAAATAAATGGTATAAAAGGCTTGTCTATTTCTTAATAGGCTCAGTTGTTATTCTATTATGTAACATTATTAGATGTTATTACCTTTCAGAGGTATTAGGAGGCTTAGGAGATTTTGATTATGCACACGACTGGATTGCACGTCCATTGATGTACGTTATAATCTTTGTGTTATGGTATGTATGGATAGAATTTTTCGCTCGAAAAAAGAAGACTTCTAAGAGCGAAAGCGTTCAAGACAAACACTAACACTTTGCATTTGTCCTCCAAGAGGTGGATTCATTTTGTGGACTCTTGCCTTACACCTTTTAATTTCGGGATATTTATTTAAAATAGCGTCTATTATTCTTTTTGTTAGGTGTTCTAACAAATGAGAAGGCGTTTCCATTTCCTTTTTTATTAGTTGATAAACATCAAGATAATTGACTGTGTCTTCAATTCTATCACTTTCTTCTGCCAAAGTGGTATCTACTTCAAATTCACAATCAACTACGAAATTTGTTCCTATGATTTGCTCTTCTTCAAAGCAACCATGATGAGCGAAAAACGCCATTGAATTTATACGAATCTCAGCCATAATTATAAAAAACAGCAACGAAAAATATAAAAATACCTTTCGTTGCTATCAAATTAGTTTAAATTAAAAATTTTGTTTGAATTGATTTAAAAATCTTACGTCGTTTTCAAAATACATTCTCAAATCGTTCACACCATATTTAAGCATAGCAATTCTTTCTACACCCATACCGAATGCAAATCCAGAATAAACTTTGCTATCTATGTTAGAAGATTCCAAAACGTTAGGGTCAATCATTCCACAACCCATAATCTCTAACCAACCTGTTCCTTTACAAACATTACATCCTTTTCCACCGCATAAATTACAAGAAACATCCATTTCTGCACTTGGTTCAGTGAAAGGGAAGTAAGAAGGACGAAGTCTTATCTTAGTATCAGCACCAAACATTTGTTGAGCAAAATACAATAAACTTTGTTTTAGGTCAGCAAAAGAAACATTCTTATCTATATACAAACCTTCTATTTGGTGGAATATACAATGGGCTCTTGCAGATATTGCTTCGTTTCTGAAAACTCGTCCAGGAGCAATAATTCTTATAGGAGGCTGTTGATTTTCCATCGTTCTAACTTGGATAGAAGAAGTATGAGTTCTCAAAACTGCGTGATTAGCATCTTCTCTATTTTCAATAAAGAAAGTATCTTGCATATCTCTTGCAGGGTGTTCAGCAGGGAAATTCAAAGCTGAAAACACATGCCAATCATCTTCTATTTCTGGACCCTCTGCTACGCTATAACCAATTTGAGAAAAGATGTCTATAATCTCTGCTCTTACTAAGGAAATAGGATGACGAGAACCAATTTTTTCCAATATAGCAGGTTTTGTTAAATCCTCTATTTGAATTTTTGATTCGTTCTTATTCTCTATAATTTCTTTTAGATTCTCAATCTTAGTTTGAATAGCTGTTTTTAAATCATTAAGTAACATACCCATTTCTTTCTTTTCTTCGTTGGGTACTGACTTAAATTGAGCAAACAACTCGTTCATTAAACCTTTCTTTCCAAGATATTGAATTCTTAGTTGTTCTAATTCATCAGCAGTATTTACACTTATCTGCTTAATATTTTCTATTGCTTGTCTTAATCTTTGTCTCATAATACAATTATTCAACAATGCTAATTGTCATTTTCACATCTTCAACAGGACGGTCGTAACGGTCCTTTTGCACCTTAGCAATCTTATCAATAACCTCTAAACCTTCTATAACTTGTCCGAAAACAGTGTATTCATAATCCAAGAAAGGAACTCCACCTTCGTTTGTGTAAGCATCTTTTTGTATTTGATTGAATTGTTTTCCCATTCTTGCAGACAACATATTTAACTCGTCAGAAGTATAACGCTTTCCTTGTGCGATATAGAACTGACTTCCTGACGAAGCTTTTTGAGGATTTACATTATCTCCCATTCTTGCGGCAGCCAATGCACCTTTCTTATGAATAAGTGATTGTTTAAATTCTGCTGGAATTGTATATCCAGGTCCGCCTTGACCTAACATTTGATTTGGTTTAGCAGTTTTAGAGTCTGGGTCGCCACCTTGAATCATAAAACCATCAATAACTCTGTGGAAAAGTGTTCCATCATAATACCCTTCTTTGACTAATTTTATGAAATTATCACGATGTAAAGGGGTTTCGTTGTAAAGAACGGCTTTCATGTCGCCGTAACTTGTGCTAATCAATATCATAGTCGTTTTTTCTTTTGTTTCTTCTTTGTTTTCTTGGGGTGTTGTGGCTTCAACCTTTGACATTTTACTTGAACAAGCACCCATAAAAATACCCATTAAAAGGATTAAAAACAGATTTTTCTTTGCGTTCATACTTTTTTTTATTAGTTTTGCACTTTGTAATTAAATTAAAGTGCAATACTACAAAAAAAAACTGTTATGAGAAAGAATATGATAAGATTTTTTTTAATCGCAATTTGTGCAGTGTTGATTTCTCCAATGTTTTCGTCTTGTGCAGAAGAGGAATTAGACGGCTGTGGTTTGACAGTTGTTGTTAAAGATGCAAAAAACACATCTAAAAAATATGCAAACGCAACTGTGAATATCAGTAAGGAATCTGGTAGCGTTAAAAGAACAGGAAAAACAGAGGCAAACGGAGAAGCTTATTTCTTTTTTGACAATGAAGCTATCTTAGACATATTTGTTACACATGTCTCTGACGATGAAATGCCTGTAACACGCACAGGAAAGAGCACAGTTAGATTAAAAGATGGCGAAGTAGTAGTTAAAGAAGTGTTGATTCAGTTATAATCAAACAATTCTTTCGAAACAATAGCCTCTTTTAGAGTAAAAAGACAAAACCCTTTCAAGGCAATAAAGCATATTACGTTCTGCTTTTGGATTGTCGTGGAAAAGAATAATATCACCAGCTTTCAGTTTTAGGGAATTCCTTAAACAGAGAGCTGGTGAATATTTTTGATTATAATCAAAGCTAATTACTGTCCACAATATTACCCTAAAACCTTTTTTCTTAACATCCCTTAATTGATTTTTTGTTAAACGACCATACGGTGGGCGAAATAATTTGCTATTGCAAAGATTAGTACATTCGTTTACGCTATTTTCATAATCTAAACGACTTGTTTTTAAACCATTTGAGTGGTACATAGTGTGATTTCCTACCGAATGCCCTTCATCTAATATAGATTGATAACACTCAGGGTGCTTTCTGATATTATCTCCCACACAGAAAAAAGTTGCCTTTGCGTTATATTTTTTCAAAAGCTCCAAAACCTTAGACGTAATCTCAGGAACAGGACCATCATCAAAAGTTAAAAAAATTGCTTTTTCGTTAGTCTTTATTCTAAACTCAACATTCTTAGAAAATAATCGTTGTAAAAATCTTGGAATCTTAGAAATCATACCCCTTATCTTTAATCGCTTCAATAATATCATTATAAGCAAAACCCTTTCCTAAGAGATAGTCAAAAGATTTCTTAGCTTTAATTTTTTTTTCCTTAGGAATAGAAAAATATTTCTTTGAAAAAATTTCCTCAATCAAAGACAAATATTCGTCATAATCAATCTTCTCCAAAGCTTTTGAAATACAAGAAGAAGTAATTCGCTTTAACTTTAATTCGTATGCAATCTTAGTTTTTCCCCACTTGTTTTGATGAAATTTACTCACCGCAAACAAATCCGCATACCTTTGTTCGTTAATATATCCCTCGCAAATAAGCTCCCCAATGCAAATTTCGCTTTCTTCGATGCTTAATCCGTATTTCAATAACTTTTCAATAACCTGACTTTGGCATCGTTCCTCCCTTGCACAATAAGCCTTAGCATACTCTAACCCCTGAGCAATAGTATATAACTTGATTTGACTCATAATTTTTTTGCAAAGGTAGTAATAATATTAAATTTGCATCTTATTTCAGTTGTAAACACCGCTCTAAATCAAGTAAAAACAAAACAAACATTAAATATTTTTCTGTTTTTTTTGGAAAATAGAAAATAATTTTTACCTTTGCCCTATTCAAATTATTTAAATTTTAACTAACAAACATATAGTTATGAAAATTTATCATACTTCAGAAATCAAAAACATAGCCCTATTAGGAGGAGCTAAGTCAGGAAAAACCACTTTGGCAGAAGCCATGTCTTTCGAATCAGGAATCGTTTCAAGAAAAGGAGCAATTGAAGACAAAAACACACTATCAGATTACAGAGAAATAGAAAGAAAATCTTCGGTAGTATCGAGTGTATTATATGCAGAATATAACAATAAAAAGATAAACATAATAGATGTTCCAGGATACGCAGATTATCAAGGAGAATTAGTAGCAGCACTTCATGCAGTAGAAACAGCAGTAGTAGTTATCAACTCACAAATAGGCGTAGAAGTTGGAACAGAAATAGCATTCCGTCACACATCTAAACTTTCAATTCCTTTGATGATTGCGATGAATCAATTAGACCATGAAAAAGCTAATTTTGACGAACAAATCAAAGAATTAAAAGAGTTCTTCGGAGAAAAAATCACAGTTGTACAATATCCAATCAATGCAGGCGTAGGATTTGATAGCTTTATCGACCTAATAATGCAAAAGATGTACAAATATCCAAAAGGAGGCGGAAAGCCAGAGATATTAGAAATTCCAGAAAGTGAAAAAGCAAGAGCAGAAGAATTAAGACTTGCTTTAGTAGAAAACGCAGCTGCTGGTTCAGACGACTTAATGGAAAAATACTTTGACGAAGGCGACCTTGCAATTGACGAAGTTAGAAGAGGATTGCGTTTAGGTATGGCAGCAAGAAACGTATTCCCTGTAACATGTATATCAGCAAAAGAAAATATAGGCGTAGGAAGATTGATGGAATTCATAACATTCAACGTTCCTTCACCAACAGAAGCACTTCACACTAAGACATTAGTATCAGGAGAAAAGATAACATACGATGAAGCAGCACCAACAACATTATTTGTATTCAAAACAGCAAACGAAACACATGTTGGAAACATTGCTTACATGAAAGTAATGAGCGGAGAAATCACAGAAGGAATGGATGTTGTGAATTCAACAAACGAAAGTAAAGAAAGAATTGCACAAGTATTCGTTAATTCTGGAAAGAACCGTACAAAGATTGAAAAAGCATGCGCAGGAGATATCATCTCTACAATAAAATTAAAAGATGTTGCAACAAATGCTACTCTAACATCATCTAAGAATGTAGGAGATAAGTTAAATGCAATTCAATTCCCAGAACCAATTTACACAACAGCAATTAAAGCCGTTGATAGCGGAGATGACGAAAAACTTGGCGCAGCTCTTAACGAATATGCTTCACATGACTGTTCATTAAGAATAGAAATAGCAAGAGAATTGAAGCAAACAATCGTTAAAGGTATGGGAGAATTCCATATCAACACATTAAAATGGTACTTAGACCACGTTTACAAAATTCCAGTAGAATTCTCAGCACCAAAAATACCATATAGAGAAACAATAACAAAGACAGCAGAAGCTTCTTACCGACATAAAAAACAATCTGGTGGAGCTGGACAATTCGGAGAAGTATTTATGATGATAGAACCTTACTATGAAGGAATGCCATCACAAAAGAAATATCCAATTCGTAACACAGAAGAAACTACATTGCCATGGGGCGGAAAGCTTATCTTCAATACATGTATCGTAGGTGGAGCAATTGATGCAAGATTTATGCCTGCAATCCTAAAAGGTATAATGGAAAAAATGGAAGAAGGCCCATTGACAGGTTCTTACGCAAGAGATATCGTTGTAAACATATTCGATGGTAAGATGCACCCAGTAGATAGTAATGAAATGGCATTTAAACTTGCAGGACGTAACGCATTTAAAGAAGCATTTAAGAATGCAGGACCAAAGATTTTGGAACCAATTTACGATATGGAAGTTACAGTTCCTTCTGAATTGATGGGAGGAGTTATGACTGACCTTCAATCAAGAAGAGCAATCGTTATGGGAATGGACTCTGAGGGAATGAACTCAATAGTAAAAGCAAAAGTTCCATTAGCAGAAATGTATCGTTACTCAACAGCACTTTCATCTTTAACATCAGGAAGAGGAACATACACAATGAGCTTTGCAGAATACGAAGCAGTTCCAACAGATGTTCAATCAAAACTATTGAAAGCATA
>JAEIGA010018624.1_pt1 | contig 10584 bp, 6 predicted proteins | sample 9270691 | NCBI WGS metagenome assembly JAEIGA01 (sample SAMN17057246, study PRJNA624740) | gut metagenome | biome: biome; isolation source: fecal sample | host: Bos grunniens | place: China: Xizang | collected 2019
GAGGGTAACCGTTCTTGATATCGCCCTCATACACGACCCTGTACTTATCTACAGTCTTACCCCTGCCCTGAATAAGTATTCCATCCTCAAACACACCTTCCAGCCAGTTACCATCAGACATAGTGACCTTGCCCTCGATCAGATTGTCTCCTCTGAAACGTCCCTTGCAGACGACCTTGAGTCTGGTAACATTTGTCCTAACCATGATCTTAACACCCGCAGGCTTGATCAAAGTAGCCTTACCATAGCCTGCAGATATTTCATTGAACTCATAGGTAAGTTCATCATTCCGCACTGTATTTGTCTTCCTCGGATCAGGACGTGCAGGAGCCTTCACCTGTACCGGCACCCCGTATTCGAACTCTCCCTTGAACACAGAACCGTCCGCACGATAAAGTTCTCCAGTTCCGTGAGGTACTCCATCTGCACAAGCGCCCTGGTAGACCGCACCATCCTGCATATTACAGCGCATGGTACCCTGTACAAGACCGACTGCAGAAAACCTTCCTTCATACCACGAACCATCAGAATATGTGATCTTGCCTTCAATAAAGTTTCCGTCATCAAACCTACCTTCCATGATCACGACTGCTGATGAAGTGGAAAAATCAGGTAATGTCACACCAGCTCGCGTCATCACATGCTGTCCTGCAGGAATATCAGTAAGTTCAAGTAAAAGTCGGCCCGTACCCTGGTAACTGTCAGCATAAAAGCCACCCTCGTATACAGAAGACTCATTTATATCATTACCATAAGTAACCTCACGTTTCTGCACACCTTGACCATAAAGCTTGCCATATGCAAAAACACCGGATGACTCAACGACATCATACTTCTTCTCCACAATTCTATGGCCTTTGCCGTCAAGCATTCCGTCAAGAAACAAACCGGTATGCACCTCTTTCTTCGATCCGTCTTTAAAGTCCCACTCACGCACACCATTACTCAGGTCACCTGCCACTCTTCCCTTGAAGGAAACAACCTGAGTCTTGTCGTTTGTCCACAGCATGGTACCTTCAACAAGATGTCCATTCAGGAACTCGCCTTCAAATGTTCTGCCCGGTTCGTACACCTTGCATGTTCCGTTGAGAAGTCCGTCTATGTATGTTCCTTGACAACTGGACTTACGGTCTGCATCACTCACGATTCCATATCCGAATCTCTTGCCGCCTTCGATGTAAGGTGGTTGAAGCGCACCGGTCTTATCTCTTCCCACAGGTACTTCCTTACGATATTTGTCAGCAATCCAGAACTGCATTACAGGCTGCTTGCCAGGCTTCGTAACCTTCATCAGTCCATGTCTGAGACCGTTCTTGAAATTTCCTTCATATACGACCCCTTTCTTGTCGGTCAGTTTTCCCTTTCCAAACGGGCGCATGTCACGTGTCTGGCCTTCATATGCAGCCTCCTCCATCTGAAGCTCCGCATACGGACGATAAAGTTCCGGGAAATAATTGGAGAAATGTCTGGAAAGGGTGACATAACCAACCACTGATGTCCTCAATTGAGATGTATTTATCTTCTTGGACTCTATCTGAGAAAGGAACCCGCTGACGAATTCCTCAGATGCCAGATCAGCTGCAGCATTCACCTTAATGACATAGTCAGCATACTTCTGGCCAACCGGTGAAAGAACGAAATCTTCCACAGCCTCGACATCTTCTTTGCTCAAGTAATCAAGTAATGATACCCTGTAGATGTTGAAAAGGTTAGCCATCACCTTACGGGCCGATTCCTTGAGCATATCGACATGTCCTGAAGAAAGGCCTGAACGCCTTGCGTTGGATATCTCCTTTCCGTCTTCACCCAGAATTCCATCAACTACCGAAGTCATGGAGTTCATCATAATCTGGAACAGAGGCTTCAACCTTGCTCCATATTCAGGATCTTTCATCGCTGTTGAAAATCGCGGTCCCGATCCCGACTCCGACTGAAATGCCTTCACGATATTCTCGACATAGGTCTGGAAAAACATATCGGATGAAATGAATCTGTATCCGTCTGTCCTGAAATAGTCAAGGATGTCACGAAGTTCCTGATCTGAGAAGGAACCAATGTATTCTCTTGACACATCCTTCATCAATTCTGCGTACGACCAGTGTACCAGAAGCTTCTCATCAGCCTTCATCTGATCTGCACCCATCACCAGTTCTATCATAGAATGGGATATGCCTCCTACTATGACGGAATCTTCGAGGACTTCACGGTTCTGGGCATTTGAAGCAAGTGTACACATGAGGCATGCACACAGTAAAAAAAACAGTTTTTTCATCTTGATCAATATAGGAATATTATTCGGCTAGCTTCTCAAGGCAGAGTTCGATCAGTTTTCTGACCTGTGGCTTGTAGTCCGGATTAGACGCCTTGTGGTGGCGGTGGGCTATGATGCAGCACACTGTACCGGCATTGTGTCCGAGATGCGCTGCGATACCTGCGATTGCCGATCCCTCCATCTCGAAGTTTGTAACCTTCTCGTCACCGAAGCGGAAGCTCTCGAATGTGTCGAGCATGTCAGGCATTGAAAGAGGCATGCGGATCACTCGACCCTGAGGGCCATAGAAGCCGGATGCGGCGATGGTCATGCCCTTATATGTACAATCCTTGAACTTCTCTATCATCTTCTCGCCTGCCCTCACGAAGTATGGATCAGGAAGATGCCTGTTCCAGCCGGTGTGCTTCTTGAATGCTTCTTCGATCTCCGGCATCGCGATCTTCTCTCTGTCAGCATACCAGTTCAGAAGACCGTCGCAGCCAACTGAGATGTGGGAGAAGACGAAAGCTCCGAGAGGAATCTCAGGCTGGATCGCTCCCGAAGTTCCGATGCGGAGGATGTTCAGCGTGCGATGCTCGGGCTTGATTTCACGAGTCTCGAAGTCGACGTTTGCAAGAGCGTCAAGCTCGTTCATCACGATGTCGATGTTATCTGTACCGATACCTGTCGAAAGCGCAGTCATCCTGACACCTTTATATTTTCCGGTCACAGACACGAACTCACGTGACTCATGTCTGAACTCCTTATCTTCAAAATATTCTGCAATCATATCAACCCTGCCAGGGTCTCCAACCAGAATCACCGTGTCGGCAAGTTCTTCCGGACGAAGGTGAAGATGGAATACCGATCCATCACCATTGATTATAAGTTCTGATTCTGCGATACGCATATTGTCTTGTATTTAAAGTTAACCATTAAATATTATATGGACCTACTTCCCATAATTCTGCCAAATTTAGCTTTTTCTGCTTTAAATTCCTATTTTTGCAAACCCATATATCATACAACATGACCTGGCAAAGAATACAGACCCTATACTTAGGCATAGCCACAGCGCTCATAGCCGCAATGTTCTTCTGCAGATTCGCAACCATCATCGGTCCTGACGGAGCGGAAGAATTCATCAGATATTACGAAAAGATGCCTTTCCTGGTGCTGCTGATAATGCTCACCAGCGCCCACGTTGCAGCAATCGGCTGCTATAAGGCATTCTTCCTCCAGGCGAGAGTCAGCATGATAGCGGGACTTCTTGCGATAGGATTCCAGATATGGCTCGCGATAGACTTCTTCAGGTTCATGGGACAGATGACCTTCTCGGTCACCATGCTTTTCCCTCTCGCCGCAGCCTTCCTTGACTTCATCGCAGCAAGAGCATCACTGGTGGATGAAATGACGGTTCAGAGCATCAAGGCAATCAAAACAAAAAGAAAGAATCGCAGATAAAGCGATTCTTTCTTTTTATCTTATATCTTTTTAAAAGCAATGCATCCATTGTGTCCGCCAAAGCCGAGAGAATCGGATATTGCCATTGTCAGCGGTGCCTCAATAGGTCTGTTCGGAGTATAGTCAAGGTCGCACTCCGGATCCGGTTCGTCAAGATTTATGGTCGGAGGCACGATTCCATGCTTCAAAGCAAGAACCGATACGACTGCCTCAGCGGCACCTGCTGCTCCGAGCATATGTCCTATCGAACCCTTGATCGAACTGATATGGGCCTTATACGCATCTTCGCCAAGAGCGATCTTATAGGCCGCCGTCTCGCTGGTGTCGTTCAGTGCAGTTCCTGTTCCATGGGCATTTATATAAAGGACATCATCCGATGTATATCCTGCCTCATCCAAGGCCTGACGCATTGCTGCCGCCTGGGTCTTTCCGTCAGGACGCGGAGCTGTAACATGATGGGCATCACAGGTATTTCCATAGCCACAAACCTCAGCGAGGATCTCGGCACCACGAGCAACCGCATGTTCATACTCCTCCAGGACCAGCATTGCTGCACCCTCAGCGAGCACAAACCCGCCCCTGTTCTTATTGAAAGGAAGCGAAGCGTACTTCGGATTCTCAGCTCTGGTCAGCGCCTTGGCATTAGCAAACCCAGCAATGGCAAGCGGAAGCACGACCGCCTCGGTGCCTCCAGCTATAATGGCATCAGCATAGCCATGCTTTATCGCACGATAAGCCTCACCAATCGCATGGGTAGATGTCGCACATGCTGTCACCACAGGAAGACACGGGCCGCAGGCATTATTTCGGATCGCTATGTTTCCTGCCGCAATATTAGCAATCATTGTAGGAACGAAAAGCGGAGACACCCACTTCGCTCCATCTTTAAGAAGTTTTTCTGTCTCCCTCATCTGCGTAGTGAAACCGCCGATACCGGAACCCACATACACACCGTATCTGAACGGATCAACATTTCCGCCTTCAGCAGAATCAAGTCCCGATTGACGGACGGCCTGCCATGCAGCCGCAACTCCCAAAAGGGTAAACCTGTCCTGCTTTCTTGCAAATGCAGGCTCAATATCATATTCCGCAGGATTGAAATCCTTGACCTCACCCGCTATCTTTACCGGCATATCATCTGTCGGAAAAGAGGTTATCATGTCTATACCACAGACTCCATTTAAAAGACTCTGCCAGAATGTATTGACATCGTTTCCTATCGGAGTCACCGCACCTAGTCCGGTAACTACCACACGTCTGATTTTATCCATATCTGACAAATATAGCATTTTTATTTGACTTCTTCGCCTTTGGTAATTGCCTTGAAAATCCATAAATTTGCAACTGCTAAATTGAAATCAATGTCTCTTAACCAGAAACTGCCGGGATACCTTCTCGGCAAATACCAGCTGATCGGCACCGTCACTTTCTCGGTGCTTTTCGCTCTGGTGTTCCTACTTATATATATACCGTTCTCTGATACGGCATGGTTCGGTCTGGGCGGCTCTGCCACATTCATCCCGACACTTTTCTTCGCATTCGGAACTACAACATTCCTTTCCGTCAGCAGAAGACTGATGTACAGAAGCAAGCGCCTTTTCGAGATGCCTTTCTGGATGTATATAGCATGGTGCTTCCTTGAGATCATCTTCGTATGCATAGCATATTCATGGATGACTCTGGAACTCGCCCCTGTCGGCACCGAAATCTGGTGGGATGTCTTCAGAAGGGCCTTAGTATACGGCATCATAGCACTTGGAGGGCCATACATCCTGTCAGGAATGTATTTCGCGATCATCGACAAGGATAACACCATCAGACTCATGACCTATGAGAATGTCGTTACCGAGGAGACTCCGAAGACCAACACTCCTACACAGAAGATCACCCTCTTCGACAACAGCGGAACACTGAAGATGTCCCTCAGCCCTGAGAACCTTTATTATATAGAATCCGACGACAATTATATAAAGGTATGGTATACGGACAACAAGGGTGAGATGAAGCAATACATCCTGCGATGCCGTCTCAAGACCGTCGAGGAAAGCTTCAAAGGCAGCGGTCTGGTCAGATGCAACAGGAAATATATAGTCAACATCAAGAAGGTGGCGATGCTCAGAAAGGAAAGCGAAGGATACGTCCTTGACCTGGGAAATGAAAACATACCTCCGCTTCCTGTCACCAAAACATATACTGATACGATTCTGAGCTATTTCACAGACGAGAGTCCTCTTCTGGAGCCTATTGAAGAATGAAGATCATACACACTTCAGACTGGCACCTGGGCCAGAACTTCTTCGGTTACGACCGATCCGAGGATCATGAAAGCATGATCGCACAGCTTATAGATCTTATCCATGCAGAGGAGCCCGACGCGCTCGTCATAGCCGGTGATATCTTTGACATTGCCACGCCGAACACTACTGTCCAGAAATACTTCTCAGAAGCTATTGTCAGGATACATGATGCACGTCCTGCCATGACAATAGTATGCATCAGCGGCAACCACGACAGCGCATCCCGCCACGAGGTACACCAGACACCTTGGGAAGCATTGAAAGTCAAGATGATCGGTAAAGCCAACATGACAGACATGAAGGAAAACATCATCCCTGTCGACAGTAAAGGCTGGATTGTGGCAATACCATATACAAACGAGAGATTCCTCAATGACGAGTTCTACAGCAAGCTTGAGTCCGCGGTCAAGGAAAAGACATCAGAAGAGCTCCCGATAATATATGTCGGCCATGCAGCTATTACCGGATGTGACCATGCAGGACACGAACTGATGAATGAGAGATTCGTAGGTGGCATAGAATATACCGGCCTTGATGAGATCGGAGATATCTATGACTACATAGCCCTAGGACATATCCACAAGGCACAGACTTTCGGAAACGGACGCGCAAGATACTGCGGCACTCCTATTCCGGTAAGTTTCAACGAAGCGCTCAGCGGATATGAGCACGGATTCAGTATTGTGGAGACCGAGGTCCACGGCAGCATTCCTTCAATCAGGACAGTTGACGTAAAATGTCCACACCCGCTGGTCAGCATACCGTCAGATGGCCATGCGCCATGGAAAGAGGTAATCGACAGCCTTAAGAAGTTCCCATCAGACATCAAGGCATACATCAGGCTCAATGTACTATTGAAGGACAGCGAGCAGATGCCTTTTGACAAGGACAGACAGATTCAGGAAGCCATGGAAGGGAAAAAGGCCCGTTATGCTGTCACCAATCCCACACGTGAAAGCCTGGTGAGCGAGGAAAGAAGGCAGAATGCCATTAAAGCAATCACGGTGGAAGAGCTGCAGAATCTTGACCCGGTTAACGTCCTGAGGTCTTATGCAGAAAGCCAAGGAATGACCTTCTCCGATAATTTTCAGGGAATGTTCGACATCGTATACAGAAACATAAACGACTCAGGCAATGAAAATCAAGAAGCTTGAGATACATAATCTCGCATCCATCAAAGGAGCAGTCATCGACTTTGAGAAGGGGCCGCTTTCAGATGCTGAACTGTTTCTGATTACCGGCACGACAGGTTCAGGCAAGACAACCTTGCTTGATGCAATAAGCCTTGCGTTGTACAATACAACTCCGCGAATTGCCAAAGGCCAGACAGGAAAGGCCGAAGCTAATGGAGACAACCTCACAGGCAAGGACTCACGCAACATCATGAGGCAGAATACCGGATACGCTTATTCGAAGCTGTGGTTCGAAGGCAACGACGGAAAGGAGTACATCTCCGAATGGAGCGTAGAGAGAGGAACCAGGCGAAACCCGATCGCAAAACTGTCCAATGAGACCTGGAGCATTACCAATCTCAGCACAGGTATGTGTACTTCCGGAAAAAAGACGGACGAATACAAGGAAGTGGCAGCCATAATCCTTGATGCTGTAGGACTTGACTTCAACCAGTTCTGTCGTACGACCATGCTCGCTCAGGGTGAGTTCACCGAATTCCTCAAGAGCGACGAAAGCGCCAAGGCGGAAATCCTTGAGAAGATTTCAGGCACTGATATCTACAGAAAGATCGGCGTGGAGATCCACAATCAGTATATTCTTAGCAAAAAGAAACTCGAGGACGAACAGAGCAGGCATGACAACATTGTGACATTGTCTGAAGAGGAAAGGCAGACGCTGGAGTCAGAACTTGCATCGATCGATTCCACGATAGCGGCACTTGCCGCAAAGGCAGACTCGCTTCATAAGTGCATAGGATGGCTGGAAGGAGAAGAGTCCATGAAGGAGAAGGTAGAGAAGGCGGAGGAAGATTTTAAGAAAGTCGACGAGATCATCTCTTCAGAAGAGTTCATCCGGAGAAAGAAGACAGTCGAGCAGTGGAAGGAAACGATAGAGGTGCGGGAAGCATTGTCAAACGCAAGCAGACATAAAGCAAATGCATACAATGCCGCAGACCGCCTCACCCGATTGGAAAAGGATTTCCGGGATGCAGTGGCAGGTGAAGCATATGAGACCGATAGGCTTGAAGCGGCTCTTCACGGCTTGGAAGAGACAGAAAAGGTAATAGAAGCACACGCACAGAATGTTTCTGTATATAAGAGTGCCCAGACCATCATCGCTGACGTAGCCTCATGGGAAAGCGAAGGCAACACCATTGAAACAGCAACGAACGAATTGAAGAAGAAGGAGGAGACCGATCTCCCTGCTGCAGACGCTGCCCTGAAGGAGGCTGCTGCCCAGCTCACTGCTGACATCAAGGCTGAAGAGGACAGCAGAAAGCTTGTTGATGAGGCCAACGAGCAGCTCGCCGCACTGAACCTTTCAGGCCTCCGTAATGAAAAGGAGTTCCTTACAGGCATCAAGACCGTAAAGGAGAATGTAGACAACTATCGCCAGGAGATTGCCGAAACGACCGAGTCAATGACACTGAAGGAAAGTCAGCTTAAGGATCTCAAGGCAAAGGAAGCTGCGGAAAATGCCGAACTCTCCCGTCTGAAAGAAGAGCATAAGAGACGAGAACTGACTATCGAGGCACTTGCCAAAGAGATGCGTGCCATTCTTCATGCCGGCCTCGGCAAAGCAGACAACATGTGCCCTGTTTGTGGCCAGGTAGTCAGCGAGCTTAAGGCTGACGCTCTTCTTGATGAGGAATACCGGAGGATTCAGAAGGAGTTTGAGGAGCAGGAAACCAAAGCCCAAAAGGCTACAGCAGCTGCAAACAGCTTGGAAAGCCTGCTCAAAGTGACAAGAGAATCTATTGACGGTCTTAAAGCGAAGCACGACAAGGAAGTCAAGAAACTCACAAGCAGCCTTGAAGGCAGATCTGACGCTCAGACATTGAACGACTCACCTACCGTAACGATTGCTGCAATGATAACCTCTCTTCAGGAAAAGATCAGCGAGGGAGAGAAAATCGAACAGAAGAAAGAGAAGCTCGCAAAAATGCATACTGCCTGCGTCAATAAGAAAGGGGAGGCCGCTAATGTCCACACAAAGCTCGAGGCAGCAGTCGAACTTGTCAAGACAGAGATTAATGCTCTTAAGAAGAAGATTGCGGAATCCGAAAAGAGGAAAGAGACACTGAAAGTCAAGATTGACGGCATTCTTGAAGGATCACTTCCATGGGACAGCATATGGTACGACGACACAGAGGCATTCGCTGCCGAACTCAAGCATAAGGAATCCGAGTATAACGAGGCCGTCGGAGAAGCTGGCAGACTTGCCGTATCAGTCGGCCAGATCCGTCCTGTCCTTGAATTCATAGCGAATGTCAAAGAGGAAATCATGACAGCTATGCCGAAGTGGAGTACAGACGGAATAGCCCCTATGATGAAGACAGGACTCCAGAACTTCTGGACAACCCTCAAGAGCAAGGTAAACACCGAGATCAACACCGTCAGAACGGAAAGTGCATCTCATAAGGAGTACACTCTCAAGGTAGATAAGTTCATCAGTGAGCATCCGGAGTATTCAATAGAGGATCTCGAGTCCCTCATGACCATCAGCAGCGCTGCTCATATAAACGAAGATACATATGTGAGCGGAAAGGTGACAGGACACATGAGTGCGGCCGCAGCATGCAAGAGAGTGAAGGAGGATCTTGCGAAGCATCTTGAAAAAAGGCCGGAGTCTATCAAGGAAGAGGACACACCAAACTCCTTGAAAGAAGCCAAGACATCTGTGGAAGCTCTTCGCGATGAGAGGAATACGCGCAAGGGAGAGCTCCAGACCAGGATTGAGGCTGATGATGAAGCCATAAGGAAGAAAGGAGATACCACGGTGCTTGATCAGCTCAAGGAAGAATATGAACACTGGAACAGCTTCCACAAGCTATTCGGAGACGCTAACGGAGACAAGCTCAGCAGAACAGCCCAGAGCTATGTGCTTGAAAGCCTTCTTGCCAATGCTAACCACCACCTCAGGAACATGGCTCCGAGATACAGGCTTCTTGTCAATCCCGGAACCCTCAACCTCAAGCTTGAAGACCAGTACAACGATTACCAGACTCGAAGCACAAACTCCATCTCCGGAGGTGAGTCCTTCCTTGTATCACTGGCACTCGCCCTGGCCCTGGCCGATTTCGGGCAGCATCTTGGAGTCTCGATGCTCTTCATCGACGAGGGTTTCGGAACACTCAGCGGCGAGGCGCTTACCAGTGCGATCAACACGCTCAAGAGTCTGCATACAGACTCGGGCAGACAGGTCGGCATCATATCGCACCGCGAGGAGATCCGCGACAGCATCCCTGTCCAGATCAAGGTCAAGCTGGCACCTGGCACATCTGTCAGCACTGTCGAGGTATCGGAATAACAAAAAAAATCGCGACGGATCCGTCGCGATTTTTTTTGTTATTCCGATACCTCGACAGTGCTGACAGATGTGCCAGGTGCCAGCTTGACC
>JAEIGA010018625.1_pt1 | contig 10584 bp, 6 predicted proteins | sample 9270691 | NCBI WGS metagenome assembly JAEIGA01 (sample SAMN17057246, study PRJNA624740) | gut metagenome | biome: biome; isolation source: fecal sample | host: Bos grunniens | place: China: Xizang | collected 2019
GGTCATAATGACCACAGCATACGACAGTTACGCCCTTAAGGCCTTCGAAGCAGGAAGTATAGACTATCTGCTCAAGCCTATCAATCCGGAGGCATTGAAAAGAGCTGTATCCCGCTGTCGTGCAAGTTCTGCGGGAATTGACGTGGAGGCACTGATAAAGGCCGTAGGAGGTGGATCGGAAGTGAAGAAGGAATATAAGGAAAGATTCCTTATCCGAGTGAATGACAGAATCATCCCTCTTGAAGCAAGCCGCATAGCATACATCTATTCAGAAGAAAAAAGTAACTGGCTGGTCACGACAGACGGCCAGAAATACATCATTGATTCTTCTCTGAATATTGTGATCGAGGATCTTAATCCTGAGCGTTTCTTCATGATTTCGCGCAGCTGCATCGTATCCATGCAGGCCATCAGCAGCATCATAAAGCAGGCCGGAGGCCGCCTGAGGGTCATCCCGACCCCTGATACATCATACGAGATGACAGTAAGCCGTTCAAGAGTCGATGACTTCCTGACCTGGCTGGAAAAATAAATATAGAGTATTACAGAAAAGCCTGCCGCATCAGATTGCGGCAGGCTTTATCTTTATATGCCTGTAAGGCTTGAGTCCTATCAGCAGCGTCCGCTGTTGCAGATCATTCCTGTGAGGTTCTCATTGAAATCGATCTCATTCATGAGTGTCTCAAGAGTGATGTGCATACGGTAACGCCAGTAGTGACGTGAGTTTGCAGGAACATTGATTCTTTCCATGTTCGGATCCTCAAGACGGATATTAAGATCCATCGAGAGCCAGTCCTGAAGAGGAATGATGGTGAACATTGCAGGAGAAGCAAGATGTCTGTCGAGCACATAACGGCATACCCAAGGCTCGCAGAAGTATGGTGTATCTCCATGTCCTCCGACCACTTCATGGAAGAATCTGTCTGTAAGTTCACGGTCTTCCTCCCACCATGCACGGATAGGGTTCATATCATGAGTTGAAGTCGTGCAGACAGAAAGATATGGATATCTTGCAGGATCTGCGAATGTCTCATGAACTGACTTCGGCATTCTCTGAATCTCAAGTGAAAGGATTCTGAGGCTGCTCATTACATCCGGGACACATGCCGGAATCATTCCAAGATCCTCTCCACATGCGAGCATACCTGTTGAATCAAGAAGTTCAGGGAGCTTCTTCATAGCTGACTCATACCAGAAGCTGTTATGACGGCGATAGAAGAACTCATTATGTACAGTATCGAAGGCACTGCGTCTGTAAGCATCGAGCGAACGGAATGAATATGTCGACTGTCCGCTGATACGTGGATGATAGTAACCCTTCTGACGAGGATCCTCTACGAAAAGTACATCGTCCAGAAGCGTCAGGAGACCTTCACGGATTCTGACTGTCTTCTCATCCTCTCCCTTAAGCTTGTCAACGACCTTTCTCTGGGTATCGTAAGCCGCAAGCAGCTTTCCGTCCTTAAGATATGTAGTCTTGACCTCCTCAGCGAGCTCTCCGAAGATCTCATAAAGCACCCAATCGTAGGTGATAGGTGTAGACCACTTTCCATCCTCCATATCGAAGCCGACTGCAGCGAGTTCGTCTGCCGAATATGGAAGTGCCGGATTGAAATATCCGAGCAGGCCATGTACCGCATCCATAGGAATCTCCCAGATACGGAAGAAGCCGAGGATATGGTCGATACGGAAGGCATCGAAGTACTCAGACATCTTTGCAAGACGAGCCTTCCACCATGCGAAGCCGTCCTTTGCCATTCTCTCCCAGTTGTATGTAGGGAAGCCCCAGTTCTGACCGAATGCAGAGAATGCATCAGGTGGTGCTCCAGCCTGTGAATTCATGTGGAAGAGTTCCGGATAGAGCCATGCATCCACACTTGTGCGGCTGATTCCGATAGGAAGGTCACCCTTGAAGATCACGCCATGCTCATGTGCATAAGCGCATACCTCAGAAAGCTGCTTGTCGAGATGATACTGTACGAAGCACCAGAAGTTCACTGTCTCCTTATGTTCCTCGCAAAGAGCATCTACCTTCTTCTGATTATACTTTGTATATCCTTTCCACTTAGAGAAATCCGGAGTTCCGTTCAGATCACGAAGTACGCTGAAAGCAGCATATGGAAGAAGCCAATGACTGTTCTTCGAAATGAATTCCTTATACGACTTGCTTGCTGAAAGCTTCTTGAATGTCTTTGCAAAAGCCTTCTTCAGAAGCTCGACCTTAGCTTTATTGACCTTTTCATAATCAATCTGATCCAGAGCATTGAGCTCAGCCTGAAGAGTCTTATATTCCTCATCTTCCTCAACTCCTGCTGCCGGCAGGTTCATATACTGCGGATGAAGAGCGAAAGTCGAGTTAGGATTGTATGGATACGAGTCTTCCCAAGTGCCGAACATTGTAGTATCGTTGATAGGGAGAAGCTGGAGAACGCTCTGACCTGTCTCCACAGCCCAGTCTACCATCTTCTTGAGATCGAAGAACTCACCTACACCGAAATCATCATCGCTACGGAGAGAGAATACAGGTATTGCAGTACCAGCTCCCTTCCATACTCGTCCGCTGAAATGAGGCTCCACAGAAGAGTCGATCATGAAAGTATTCTCAGGCACACGCTGAGGGAACATACGGTTGTCACCATCCTCCCATACAACAGGCATAAGGGTTTCCTTATCCGCAATTATAAGTTTGTACGCAAACGGGTCTGTAACCTTGAGAGACAGGGTCCACAGCGGGAACTCTGAGGAATCAAAAGGAATGATGGCATTCCAGTCTTCAAGAGCCTTTCCGCTACCAGCCAAAGCGAGAACCTCATCAGGGCGCACCGTTGGTGCCATCACCCTGAGGAGCACATTGGCATCCTTGACCTTAGAAACCTTTTTCGCAGTGTCGTGACGACCGAAGATTGCCTTCGTAAAGGCTGACGAATAGAATGGAGCATCCGCAGGACGGTCTATCCATCTGTCAACAATTTCCAAAACCTCCGGCGCTGCACCTTCAGGCAATGCCAGGATATGATTTTTCCACTCACTGCGCACGGTCACGCCCTCACGGACTACCTCATAGCAATATTCAGACACCTTAGCAGGATTGAAGCGTGCAATCTCTAAACACCAAAGTCCTTCCGCCACATAGTTAAGGGGATAACGCTTTCCGCCAAGACACAGGACGAGCTGTTCGCCCCAGCTTGTCTTGTATTCAATGCTTATCTGTAATTTCATATCTATTGTTTTGTTAGTGTTTTCTAATCTTCTTCCAGTTGAGCACAGGCAAAATGAACGATATCAAGGCAGCAAGAAGCCAGAACCATGATACCGGTCCGAAATCATATATGTCTGTTCCACCAACTGTTGTGGTATTGTATTGTATCAGATATCCGCTTGTAATGTCCTGAAGACCGGCTGCAACATAGCTTGAGATGCCTACTACACCCAAAGCTGCACCCGTTGCCTTCCTCGGGACAATGTCCACAGCCATCAGGCCTGCTACAATGCAGTACAGGACTCCGACAGCCAGACTGAACAAAGATACATATAAAATATTCATAATGTACCCTCCTCCGCAGAAAAGAAATATTGCAAGGGCAATAAAGCTCAATACTCCGGAGAGAATGGCAGGCTTTGACCTGTCTCCCTTGAACATTCTGTCAGAAAGCCAGCCTGCAAGAACAGTTCCTACAACTCCAAAAGCAGCTGAGAAAGCGATGATCTGCGTTGCATCCTCCAACGAAAAGCCCTTTGCCTTCTGGAGGAAAAGCACTCCCCATCCTGCCACCGCATATTTTGTTATGTATATGAAGGAACTTGATATCGCTATGACCCATATTCCCGGATGCTTGAGAATTATCTTCTGCAGCTCCTTGGTCGGCATCTGATCTTCCTTTGTCTTCTGCTCTCCTGACAGCTCATAAATAGATGGCAGTCCCTTGCTCTCAGGAGTATCCGACACGAACATCAGTATGGCGAGAGATCCTATAAGACCTGCTGCCGCAGCAACTATAAAGCCATATTGCCAGCCTAGAGCACCCACCACGACTCCAGTCAGGATGAATGACAGGAATTCTCCCACATAAGGAGTAGAACTGAATATGCTGTAATATGTTCCTCTTTTCGAATGAGGGAACCAGCGTGAAAGACTGATCACTCCCGGAGGGGCTCCCATAGACTGCATCCAGCCGTTTATTCCCCATAGAACCGCAAAGGCTACGAACATGAAAACGGATGAAATTCCCACAAAGCCCTGCATGAAGCCAAGAAGGCCCATTATGAGATTTACCGCAGCTGATATAAGGAGGCCTGTTGCCATGAAACGACGTACATTGCAGTAATCCGCAATGAAACCGTTCATGAATTTTCCTATGGCATAGACAAAAAGAAGGGCTGAACCTATGAGACCGAGCTGACCAGCCGAAAGCACCCCCTCATCGATCAGAGGCTGCTTCACGACACTTAAGCTCATACGGCAGACATAATACAGACTGTACGCAACTACAGCACCCCAGAAAGTTCTGTTTCTGAGGTTTCTGTATTCAGAATCGACTTTATCCGCCGCAATCTTTTCCGCCGAGGGCTTACTGATTCTATAATAAGAATATAGTCCCATGTCCGTTTGTTAAGTTCATTTTGCGTCACAATCAGTGACGACAGCTGACAAAGATATAAAAGAATGAGAAAAATCACTAAATTCGCTACATGTTTTTCATATTCGAATAATAATTAATCTAAAAAGCTATAACATGAAGAGACTTTTAACCGCTCTTGCTCTCGGACTGGTCGCCTTGTCCATGAGCGCCCAGACCCCGAAGGATGTGGTATATACCTTCACCGAAGCATCAGACCTTAATCTCATCGGCAAGATTATCGACGATACTCCAAATCCTTACCACAGAGTTGATACAGTGAAATACAAGGGCTTCACTGTCGGAGAAAACCGTCAGGTGCGCTGTCCGGTCGGTCTTGCAGTCCTGTTCAAGACCAATTCCACTACAATTTCCGTAAAGACGGAATTCGGATGGCAGTATGACGCAGTAAACACTATGCCTCTGGCGTATAGAGGCTATGACCTTTACATCAAGGACGGAGGTGAATGGCTTTGGGCTGCATCCGGAGCAACCAAGCCCGCAAACGGCAGCGATAATCTCGTGCTCATCAAGAATATGGACGGATCCGAGAAGGAATGTATGCTCTATCTTCCGATATATTCAGAGGTATATTCAGTAAAGATCGGTGTACAGGAAGGATCAGAAATTGAGGCCATAGAGTCTCCGTTCCGTCATAGAATCGGAATCTTCGGTTCAAGCTACACACATGGCATCAGTACAAGTCGCGCCGGCATGAGCTACCCTATGCAGCTTATGCGCTGGACTGGCCTTCAGTTCCTCAGCCTCGGATGCAGCGGAAACTGCAAGATGCAGCCATATTTTGCGGATGTCCTCTGCGATGCCGATGTAGATGCATTTGTATTCGACTCATTCTCCAATCCAGATGCAGCTATGATCAAGGAAAGATTGTTCCCGTTCATCGAGAAGATTCAGTCTGCTCACCCTGACATTCCGCTCATTTTCCAGCAGACCATTTATCGTGAGAAAAGGAACTTTGACAATGCGACAGCAAAGAAGGAAAGTGCGAAACAGGAAATGGCAGCCAAGCTGATGAAGGAAGCCTGCAAGAAATATAAGAATGTATATTTCCTCCAGACCAATGCTACAGACGAACTTCACGAGACTTCGGTAGACGGCACTCACCCGGGAGATTATGGTTATACACTTTGGGCACGCTCAATAGAAAAACCTCTCCTGAAGATTCTCAAGAAGTACGGAATCAAATAAATTCCATATCATACCGCTGCGAGTACAACGCGGCGGTATTTTGTTGACAGATAGATGGTCCTGGCCAGGAGATGCGCAAAATACGCAGCCATGAGGATATGCATTGCCATGTAATCATAATCAGAGGCATGCGGAGCGACAAAGTTTATTCCCAGGAACCAGACACAGGCAAAGGCGACGACCGCCCAGAGCATCGAGTTACGGATAGCTTTGGAGGCCGTCGCTCCTATATATATGCCATCCCATGTAAATGCAGCGCAGCCTATTACAGGCATGAGCAGCAGCCATGGAAGATAGATCCTCGAAGCCTCGACTACAGCTGCATCAGATGTCATCATCTTGAGCATAGGCACCCCGGCAAACTGATATATAGCCATGAACAGCGCAGCGATGGACATGCTCCAGATGAAGGTCCATTTCACAGTGCTGCGAAGCATCTTTCCGTCCTTTGCACCGATATACTTGCCAGCCATGGCCTCTCCTGCATAGGCAAAGCCGTCTGTAAAATATGAGAATATCATCAGAAGCTTCATCATTATCGAGCTGACGGCGAGAAGAAGGTCACCGTAGCGCGCAGACAGTATCGTAAAGCCTATGTATATGGCGATGAAGCAGAGTGAGCGAACAAAAAGATCAGTGTTCATCACGAAGAAACGACGGGTTTCCGAACCTCTGAACAAGCCTTTTATATCCTGCATGCCAAGCAGCGAAAGGCAGTTCTTCATATATTTGCCAAGCAGCAGACACAGAGCTACAAGCAGGCCTGCATACTGTGCGGTAACTGTTCCGGCTGCAATTCCGGCAAAGCCCATTCCTTCATAATGCCACGCCCCTATTCCGAATCCCAGAGCAAGCACGAAGCTCATCAGCACATTCATCAGGTTGACAGTCAGATCGGTAATCATTGGGCTGACACTGTCCTGCATACCGATGAACCAACCTTTGAAGGCCATGAGACCGAGAGTTGCCGGAGCAGCCCAGATTCTTATAAAGAAATATTGTGATGCCAGTTCCCTGACTTCAGGTGTACAGTCAACTACGAGAAATGCCGCCTTTACGAATATCCACTGTATGGCGATGAGAACAAAGGCGCAGGCAAGGGAGATACCGATGGAACGAGTAAAGATCCTCGCACATTCCTTCCTATCCCCACGTCCGAATGCCTGAGCGGCAAGACCTCCCGTTCCTACACGCAGGAAACCGAAATTCCAGTAGAGCAGATCAAAAAGCATGGAACCAATGGCGATACCGCCAATCATGGTTGCCGCTTCGGAGCTCAGATGTCCGGCTACAGCTATATCCACCATTCCCACAAGCGGCACGGTGATGTTAGCCAGAATACTTGGAATGGCCAGTTTCAGGATGTCTTTATTGATCTGTTTCACCTTCTATCTGTATTTTCCTTCTTCGTCGAGCATTCCGAGATAGGACGAATAGCGCTCATAGCTGATCTCACCATTTTCCACGGCCTCCTTTACGGCACAACCCGGCTCATGCGTATGAGTACATGGCGTAAAACGACAATCCTCAGAAGCTCTGAGCATTTCAGGGAAATATAGGGCGATTTCTTCCTTCTTAAGGTCCACAAGTCCGAAACCTCTTAGGCCTGGAGTATCTACTATGAAGCCTCCCGATTCGAGTGCATACATCTCATAGAAAGTAGTAGTATGCTTTCCCTGTACGTGGGCCTCGGAAATCTCGCCCACACGAGGGTCAAGCGACGGATCCAAAGCCTTGATAAGTGACGACTTGCCAACTCCGGATACACCAGAGAACAAAGAAACATGTCCGCAGCAGGCCTCACGGAGCTGATCCACACCTTCACCGGTAAGTGCAGAAACCTCAATGATAGGATAGCCCGCTCCTTCATATATCTCATGAAAAGCCTCGAGCATCTCCTTGTGCGACTCACGATAAAGGTCCACCTTGTTGAGCACTATGGTCACTGGAACATTATAGACCTCACATGTGACGAGAATACGGTCCAGGAAAGGAAGCTTTATCTCCGGGAAATCTATGGTCGCGATGATGAAGGCCCTGTCAAGATTGGCAGCAATGATATGCGACTGACGGGAAAGATTTGTAGACTTGCGGATGATATAATTCTTGCGGGCAGCAACTGAAGTGATGGCAGCAGGATTCTCGAGATTAAGAGAGTCCAGACCGACACGCTTTCCGTCAAGCAGAAGCACCTCTCCTTCACTGCCTACAGCTTCCGCAGGCACTTCCGCCTCAAAAACCACCTTGTCACCGACTGCCACAGGATTAGTTGCAGTACTGCCTTTAAGACGGATCTTTCCCCTGAGTACTGCCGGAAACAAATCCCAGCCGGGGAGCTGTGACAGCAGATAGTGACTGCCTGTATGCTTTACAACCGTTGCTTCTCCTTTTATTGTCATCTGTTCACTTGTTTTGCTAATGAATGTCAAGGCTCTGCACATTGAGAGCACAGAGTGCAAAGATAAAGAAATAATCATTATCTTTGTAGGATATAGTCAAGCACATTTGCATTATGATACAGGAATCGCATATCGAAAAGGCCATCAAGGAAAGCTTTGAGAACCTTACTTTCACTCAGGAGCCTGCAGGGCTCTATGATCCACTCAGATACATGATAAACATAGGAGGCAAGAGGATACGACCACGCCTGTGCCTCACAGCCTATGCCCTTTTCAAGGACAGTCTGGGAGATGATATTCTGTTTCCTGCCATAGCTCTGGAAGTCTTCCACAGCTTCACCCTCATCCACGATGATATCATGGACAAGGCAGATGTACGTCGCGGCGTGCCTACCGTGTACCGCAAATGGGATGAGAACACAGCCATACTATCAGGAGATGTAATGTCCATCGAGAGCTATAAGCTTATTGCAAAGGCTCCGGCGACGGTTCTTCCGCAGGTTCTTGAGCTTTTCTCCAAGACTGCGGCAGAAGTCTGTGAGGGACAGCAGTATGACATGGACTTCGAGAATATGGAGGCAGTGCCTATGGACGACTATATGAAGATGATAGGTCTGAAGACTGCTGTTCTTATCGCATGCTCGGCAAAGATGGGAGCCCTCATTGCAGGTGCTACAGAGCAGCAGGCTGAACTTCTATACAAATACGGATATGACCTCGGTCTTGCCTTCCAGATTGCAGATGACTGGCTCGACACTTACGGAGACCCTAAGGTATTCGGCAAGGCTATCGGAGGAGACATCGTCAACAACAAGAAGAGCTGGCTCATGACCAGAGCATTCTCCAAGGCCGACGAGGCTTGCCGCAAGGAACTTAGTGCGGCTATGGATATGCCGGTAGAAACTGAGCAGCAGAGAAACGAAAAGATTGCCACAGTCATTGGAATATATGACAGGCTCAATATCGGAACAGAGGCTCAGGAGGGCATCAGACAGCTGCATGAACAGGCCCTGGGATATGCTGCAGAACTTGGACTTGACGAGCAGGCTTATTCTCTTCTGAACAATTACGCATCAAAACTTATAGGAAGAACAAAATAAATGAACAATAATATGAGCAAGGCAAGGGCACTCGAGATTATGGCTCCTGCCGGAAATTTCGAATGTCTGCATGCTGCCATTCAGGGAGGAGCAGACTCTGTATATTTCGGAGTTGAAAAATTGAATATGCGTTCGCATTCTGCGAACAATTTCAAGATGACCGATCTCAAGGAGATTGTCAGAATATGCTCTGAGTATGGAGTAAAGGCATATCTTACCCTCAACATCACCCTGTACAACGATGATCTCGAGGACATGAAGCGTACTCTCGAGGCAGCCAAAGAAGCCGGCATCACTGCCGTCATCGCTTCGGATATGGCAGCTATAGCATACGCCCGTCAGATTGGTGTGGAGGTACATATTTCGACTCAGCTGAGCATTTCCAACATTGAGGCTCTTAAGTTCTATGCCCAGTTTGCCGATGTGATCGTGCTTGCCCGCGAGCTGAACCTGACACAGGTAAAGGAAATCAAGAGGATTATCGACGAAGAACAGATCTGCGGTCCTTCAGGAAGGATTGTGGAGATCGAGATGTTCGCACACGGAGCTTTGTGCATGGCCATTTCAGGCAAATGCTACCTCAGCCTCCACGAATATGGTGCTTCGGCCAACCGCGGCTCATGCTTCCAGCTTTGCCGTCGCGCCTACGATGTGCGTGACAGGGAGACCGGAATGGAGCTGACCATAGACAACAAATACATCATGTCGCCTAAAGACCTGTGTACAATTGAATTCATGGACAAAATCATCGATGCCGGCGTGACTGTCTTCAAGATTGAAGGCCGTGCCCGTTCTGCTGAATACGTAAAGAGGGTGGCTTCATGCTACCGCCGTGCAGCTGATGCGGTCTGCGACGGAACTTATACTGCCGAGCTCGGTACAGCCATGAAAGAGGAGCTTATGGATGTATTCAACAGAGGCTTCTGGGATGGTTACTATCAGGGTGCACGTCTCGGTGAATGGTGTGACGTATACGGCAGCACTGCAGCACGCAAGAAAGCATACTGCGGCAAGATTACAAACTGGTTCGGCAGACTCGGAGTCGCTGAGATCCTGGTTGAGTCATATTCACTCAAGGTCGGCGACAAGATTCTCATCATCGGTCCGACATCCGGCTGTGTAGAATACACCGTTCCAGAAATCAGAGTAGACCTCAAACCAGTACAGGAGGCAGAAAAGGGCACATACTGCTCTATTCCTATCAATTGGAAAGATGTAGTTCCAGGCGCGAGGGAGGAGGCCCTCAGCCTTTGCGGTGAC
>JAEIGA010018626.1_pt1 | contig 10584 bp, 11 predicted proteins | sample 9270691 | NCBI WGS metagenome assembly JAEIGA01 (sample SAMN17057246, study PRJNA624740) | gut metagenome | biome: biome; isolation source: fecal sample | host: Bos grunniens | place: China: Xizang | collected 2019
AAAGTTCATCAATTTCGTTGCGGTTGTCTGTATGAACTAAAAACGCCGCATTGACTTCTTTGACTACATTTTCTGCTGTTATTTCTGCTTCGTCGGTAAAGATTTTGCGACGACCATAGCTCAAAACAACCACCCCTTTCTCGATTGTTATTTTACCATAATATTCTAGCTTAAATCAATATACTGTGGCGCAACGTTGTTCAAATACTATATATTGTACTTGTTCGCATTCGGAGTGCAAAAAAAGGGCAGGGGAGAGATCCCTTGCCCTTTTTATACTGTATATACTGTACCCCAAAGAGTGGACACGCGAAGTTTAGGTTTTTCACTCAGTAATGCGCATATATCTGTCTTATTTGATACTATCCAAATCCTTCATAAATTTCGCGCAGGCAGAGCTGATTATTTTCAGTTGCTTTTCTTCGCAGGGGTCAATTTTCCCGTCGTTCTTCATGGCCGCCATCCGACAGCTAGCCTCAAAAGTTTTTACGATGGCTTTCATGTTCATGATTTGAGATTCGATATAATAATTCATATTATTTTTTCCTTCTTAAACACCCACATGATTTTGTCCGGCCTTTTTTAAGTGACGCCGCGCGCACGATTGTTTCATTTCCGCAATCACATACACATCTCCAGCAGATAAACCGATGACCGCTGTTTTTATCTACTTTATCCTCGGCGCGACTTATAACCGTTAACCTTGAAAAACGCTGTCCTGTTAAGTTCGTTAATTGAGGCAGAGAAACCAAATCGGCCTTCAAACAACCACAAGAAAGGGTTGTTCCTCTTCTAAGTTCATTACCTGCTACAACGGTGTCTTTGCCACATACGCATTTACAATGCCATTGCACAAGCCTGTTTCCAGAAGGCGAAACATAATCGTCCGCCCTGTCCAAAACGGTTAACCTGCCAAAGGTTTGCCCGGTCAAATCAATGAAGATGTTTCTTGAGTGTTTCCGCGTGTGTTCCATGTTTTCCTGTCTTAAACACCCGCACGATTTTGTCGTGCCTTTTACAAGGTTTTGCGTACGTACGATTGTTTCATTTCCGCAATCACACACACATCTCCAGCAGATAGATCGACTACCACTTTTTTTGTCCACTAGATCCTCTGCACGACTTATAACCGTTAATCTTGAAAACCGCTGGCCTGTTAAGTCCATTGATGAGCGATTAGCATCTGCTTTGGGGCGCAAACAACCACAAGATTTGGTTTTTCCATTTTTAAGGTTAATTCCTATTACAATGATCTCTTTGCCACATACACACTTGCACTGCCATTGCGCAAACTTTCGTCCAGATGGCGAAACATAATCGTCCGCCCTATCTAAAACGGTAAGCTTTCCAAAGGTTTGTCCGGTCAAATCAATGAGCCTGCTCATATGGACGTCCTCCATCGTTACAATCGTGCATGTTAGATGCTGCCTTGTCTCTGTATTATTAAAATGATTATATGGACGACAGAATCAAAAGTCAATCTGTCCCGATAGTCCGCTGTTTCCTCTATCTAAAATCCCGTCTTTTCAAAAGGGTCTCTTTGCATCGATTACCGGCTTAATGCCTCCGGTTGTGTTGGATCGGCTCGCTGATTTCGTTGCGGTTGTCTGTATGAACTAAAAACGCCGCATTGACTTCTCTGACTACATTTTCTGCTGTGATTTCTGTTTCGTCGGTAAAGATTTTACGACGGCCATAGCTCAAAACAACCACCTCCTTATTATTTTATTTTACAATAATATTCCTGGTGCACTCAATGGAGCGGGGTCACTTTTGTGGTTTGTACTAATGCATTACATTTCGGCCTGGGTTGTTACACATTTAAAAATAAAGAACGCCGTCACCCAACTGGGTAACGGCGTTCTCTGCCGCGCTGATATCATTCAATTAGCCAGCTGTAATCTTGCTGGTAATTGACAACAAAGTCGAGATAAACTGCATTATCCAGACCGGAATTGGTTCCTAACGTGAACAAAAAGGCTATTTTGTTCAGCTGCTTTCTTGGCTTATTAGGACCATTCTATATAACAAAGATAAGATAACGCGGGAAGCCACCTACCGTTTAGATAGGTGGCTTCCCGCGGTGTGAGGGAGGAGTAGATAGAGTAAGATAGTAGCTTAATTCTTTGTTGCGCAGAAAAAGACTATAAGAGTATGTGACCACTTAATATTGTTAAGCGGTATTTCGCCGTTTACCAGCTACTTCTTTCAGCACGCTTTATAGTAGAAACCAGAGGGTTAATCAGCATTCCGCAGAAGAAGTTGCTGATACCGTGAATAAAGTCAAATGGTAATCCTGCAGTAATCCACGCAACCGTGCCTTCCAGACTTAAACCAAACATCAGAGCTTGCACGGGGGCGTAAAGTATTCCATACAGAAACCCGTGTAGTGCACATATAACCATGTAGATGAGGGACTTTATTTTAGCGGGAATATTCCGAGGAAGAAGCATGGTAACGGCCCAAAGCACGGTCCAGATATATAGGTAGGGAACCCACCAAGGAGCAAACCCAGAAAAGAGGCCCACTAAGAAAATGAATGTGTAGAGGGGATATAGCGCTTTTTTTCGGTACACAAGCGTCAGTACCATTGTGAATGTTCCGAGAAGATGTATATTTGGGAATACTTCCATTAGTGCTTTTGATGCAAACATTAGCGCACCGAGCATTCCAAAGACGACAAGCTCCTTGATACTTAGTTTCATGACTTTTCAGCTTTGAAAGAATAGATACTTCCGTCTGTGATTTCGACTGATTCTACACCAGCAGTTGCATACTCGCCGTTAATATAGAAAGACCAATACATGCCGTCCAGATCAAAGTCTGCTCGAATGCCATTCACGTTTTTTACATATAGACCGAAAGGTCCCTGCTCCCCGGAAATCAGCTCCAAATCAAGCAAAGCTTCGCCGACAATAGTTCGGTCTGTATAAATTTTAAAAGTACTGTCCTGTCCGGTGGGCTCCGTGACGACAAAAATAAAATTGTTTTTTCCTGTTCCCAGCACTTCAATTTCATCTGTTATTTCCGTTGATGCAGAAGGGGGATCTTTCGCTGTTGCGGTATGATTTCCACAACCACTTAGAAGAGACAACGTTACAATCGCCATCATGCAGATGAGACGAGACAATATTTTTTTGTGTTGCATCATAGAATCACCATTCCGAATGTGTTTATGTTTGGTCAAAAGAAACAGTAGGTGACTAATATATGGGCTTGTCTTGGTGGACGACGGCACCCAATCTTTGATCCGTTGCCGTTGCCACGATAGAGCTCTGGATGAAATTACCGTCGATATACCGAGAATCGGTGGTAATTACAACCTCAACATGAATACCACCGGCACGACGAGCCTTTTCTTCGGCATATTTCCCAAGATTGCGGTAGGCATAACTTTCGGCTGATTCGAGATCCTCAAATTCAATCCTCTGATCAGGAAGGAAAAGTGTATAGATACTTCGTTCCTTATGAAATCTTATGATAGCTTCCGCAAACTCTGAGATTGGGCAAAGAGCAGCCCCAATTGCGTTTGCAACATCAGAGTTTTCCGACAGAATCAATTTCATACCAAGTTCGTCGGCAGCAGGTGGTAACCAGGCAGCCGCTGGAGCACCAATGCCGATGATTGGGAATCCATCAGGAGGGTTTTGCCCATAATAACTCAAGATGCTTTCTTGGCAGAGTTGCATAACCTTGTGTTTCACTTCGGATTCGCACATCGTAATGAAATCATATGTGTTAATACCTGCGCTTTTTGCAAGAATCTCAACACCAATGTCCGAGGCACGATGATCCCAGTCCAGATAGCTCCTTTTTACATGTTTGATATCGGTCGGGGTCAGACCTGTTTTAATGATTAGACCTTTAATTGCCAGATAGTTAAGACTCGAAGTGAGTCCCTCTTGTTCAGTGAAAAGGCAGATTTCTTCTTCTGTACATGGTTTGGATATAGCCTCAAACACTTTCCAATCGGATTCACTCATCCGAATGCCATGCGTGCTCTTACCACTCAGATAATATAGGGGCAGGGTGGCTTTGCCTTGATTCAGCATTTTTAAAAGAACAGGCAGGACCTCAGGATTTTTGCTTGAGGAAACACATAGTGGTTCAACCCGTTCCGGGCCAATCTGTAACATTCCATCTGCATCAAGGCGAATAAAACTGTCGCCACCAATTCCAAAAGTATAGATATTTGCTGCTCGAATATGTGTCTGCCAACAATCGACGGTTGCACCTTTGGGGTTAATATATACTTTACCCTTCTCTAGGATTGCAATATCCGAGGTTGTTCCGCCCATGTCATAAATGATAGCATTGAGCTCTTTTGTGAGGATGGAGGCACCGATGATACTTGCAGAAGGACCAGAAAGTACTGTGTCGACAGGACGTTCTAGTGCCATCGATTCTTGCATCAGTGTTCCGTCCCCCTTGACAATCATAATTGGCGCAGAAATGGAATGCGCTGCAAGTGCCTTGTGGACAGAAGATATAAAATCACCGATAATTGCAATCAGGCTGGCGTTTAAGATCGCGGTGACCGTTCGTTCGTAATAACCGAGATTTCCGGATAACTCATGGGCGCAGAAAATTGGAAGAGAAAGTTGTTTACGGAGAAGTGTGCGAACTTCAAGTTCGTGCGCCGGATTTCGGACACTCAAATATCCGGAAATTGCGATTGCATCGACCTTTTCTCTGAGATCCTCTGCAACTTGGGCAACCTCTGTGGGGTCTATGTGGTACAGAATATTCCCGTGTAAGTCTAAGCGGCCATCGATTTGATGAATCCTTTCTGCAGAAAGAGCACCATCTGGCTTTTTTCCAATCAAAACTAGTCCTACTTTACAGCCCTTCTTTTCGACAATTGCATTCGTTGCAAGCGTTGTCGAAAGAGAGACGGAGGTAATTTGATCTTTGGCATTAAATCCAAGCCTTTCGATGGATTGGCTAATACCGATAATCAGATGCTCCTTCGTCGTTAGCGCCTTGGATTTGCAAATCAACTTGCGGTCTTTATTTCTAATAATAACGCTGTCTGTATAAGTTCCACCTGTGTCAATTCCTAGCGTATAGGTATCACGTAACGTTTTCTTATCCATATCCATATATTATAGATAATCAACACCAAGGTCAGTTTGCCCTAACTTTTCTCCTTCAAAGTAATAGCTCATTCCGAATTCATCATAGATTACGGCTTGGAGTTTTCTTGGGTCAACCTTACCGTCTTCACCAAGAACGGATCTATCTGCGCTGGTATTAACGATATTACCAATAACACAGTACATATAGTCTCTTTCGATGATTTCTTCCACAGTGCACTCCATTGTGGTAGGAAGTTCTGGCAAAACCGGGGCATTGACATATTTGCTTTTCTCCGCTTTCATCCCTGTCCTAGCAAATTTGTCTGGCATATCATAGCCACTGATGGTGCCAAAGAAATTGGCTTCCTTTAGGTGTGCAAGATCCGTAATACTCACAGTGAAAGCTTTGTTGCGTTCGATATTGGCTGAACTTTTGTGCGCTTTATCTAAGAAAAGAGCAACCTTATGACTGTGACACATCTGTCCCCAGGCAGCGGTCATCACATTGACTTCGCCTTTTTCATTATAGGTAGCGACAATGAGTACAGGCATTGGATAAAGGCCTGGGATGGCTCCAAAATTCTTTCTGGACATAAAAACCTCGCTTTTCTAGTACACATCAATGAAATGCGCGCGCAATTATTCTTCAGCAGGAACATTTACGTATTGATTTAGAGGGGCATGACGGTAGCGACAAGTAGGCATACGGCTGGTGGATACAAAACCAGGCTCGGCATTAATGACATCCGGGATACGATTAATAATCGTTGCGAGTGTCAGTTCGGGACCAGGCATATCAGGCATATCTAAAGTAAACGTATTTTCTTCACTGAGGATTTCCCAATGATTGTAGTCATTTTTACCATCGGGATGGAATGTAGCTACATTTTGGGCTTCAATTACGACACCTTGCTTTGTTTCGGTAGTTACAACTTGGGCGCCTTCGCAAACTTCGCCGACCTCGATAGTTCGACCCAATGTGTCGGAATAAACAGGTTCTTCAGCAAGAGTGTAAATCATTTTCTGGCTTTGATTTGTGATATCAAGCCCCAATCTGTCACAAAGCCAGGCATTAGCGTTCCAATTATAGCTTGCAGAAAATGTCCCGTTTTTAATAAGTTCATCTGCCGCCTCACTTGAAAGCTCGCGCTCCTTTGCAAATGCTTTCCAAGCTTCTTCGGTTAGTCCAATACCAAACTCATCCGCAAATGCGCGGCCATATAGATCGATGTCATTAGTTGTTACGCCAGTAATCCTTTTGATAACATTAACAGAGGATGCCATAGTATCAACCATAGAGCCCCAACACAACTCTTGACCACCAGATCCAGTAATAGTGCACCCGGTTTTCTTAGCCATGGTATCAATCTGCTCAGCCAGCTGCGGGGCAGACACCCACGGGAAAAAGAGTTCCTCTGCAATGGTAATCGCATTTACGCCCGCTTCGGCGCAGGCCATAAAAACATCAAAAAAGTCACGTAATAAACTCTTGCCGGTGGCTACGACGATATCCGGCTTTAGTTCCATAATGCCTTCTTTAAAGTTTGCACCATCAGATACCAAAACTCCAATATCTTCGAGTCCTACGACACTTCCAACATCCTTGCCAATAAAACCGCTATACAAATCAAATGCACCTACGATTTCAACATCTTTAGCCAATGCATAGCGTACGCCTAACTTGCCCATGCGGCCAAGCCCATATGCAACCATTCTAATCTTTCTTTTCATTTTTCTGCTCCTTTCGATTTAAATGATTGAAGAAGATTTTCTGCTTTGTTGTGTCCCACGGTTGAGTAAATCGTGTTAATTCTAATTTACTTGTTTTAGGAAATAACGAAAATATCCTTTTGGATACTATGCTTTATCTGAAAGGATATTTCTGGAGAGCTCAAGTTTACTTATGATAAAAGTACGTTACACGTGTGACAAATAGAGAAAAGGAGGCTTTAATGATGGATTATTCAGGCACAATCTCTTATATTCAGAACTTAATGGAGAAAAATCTTCCGGATGGAAAAAAGTTAGTCAAAGAAGGTTTTGAGATCGGAAAAACCATTACACCCCATCGTGGCAGATTCCTTAGAGAGCACGGTTACAATAGTTATTTTGACTATAAGGAAGAATGCGTCCGGGAAGGCAAAATTGAATATATTACATTGATGGGCCTTGCCACATGGGAAGACCAGAAAAATGGTATGCGCCAGTTCAAGGAAATGTGTGCACGCTGTGGTTTTGAGATGAACACATTCTTCAGCATCTTCAATATGAAAATGGGATTACCCAAGGAGATGTGGGATTCGATGCCGTCCGGTACAGCATACACAATGGATTCTATCGAACAGTACATTGAAGCAATGGAAGTAACTGATTCGGACTATTGCTTCTCAGACCATCATCTGATGACCCCGAATTCTTTAGAAAATACTATCAATTCCATTCGTGCTGGCGCTTCAATTGTCGGTAATATGGCGGAAATCGTGTGGGATTTCCCAGGTTTTACGGATAATGTAGCAAGATTTTCTGATGCGGTTCGATCTATAGGTGCTTGTGCTGCGCATTATGACCGACACCTTAATGTCTATGGATATCTCGAAGATGGTATCCCGGGGTTCTTCTCTGACTGCGCATCCTTTGTTGCATTTGCACTTCTTGAAAAATACATCGTAACGGATCTTTGTGGAGCCAGATACGGAGTTGGATTTGGTGGACTCCTTCATGAAGGACAACCTAGATTGGCGTTGGCGATGGCATTGGCAAAAGTCCTCTCTGAACCTGAAAAGGAACAGCGAGGAGTAATCTGGATGAACAGTACCACAACCATGCAGTGGGATCATGATATTGATGCGAACTATGGTTCTTCTGCACAAGAGTTCCTCCTCGAGTTCCTTGTTGAGAAAAAATATAATCTTGGTATGGCGTTTATGCCCGTGTCGGTTACGGAGGCATTGCAGGTTCCTACCGTGCAGGAACTGTTCAATATTTTTGCTTGCGCTAAGCGAATTGAAGAGCGCATGGGTGATTGGATGGATCTCGTGGACTTTACTCCGCTGGAGAAGATGCGGGATGTTATGATTGAAAAAGGCACTAAGATGTTCCACAACATGCTTGATACTTTCGAAAAAGCTGGTGTTGACATTCATGATCCTCTGCAGATTCTGATGGTGCTCAAAAAGTACAACCCTGCAAAACTTGAAACCGATTTCCACCCCAGTATTGAAGAAGTTGGTATTTTCACTCCTTATTATCCGACGGTGCTTGGTCGTATGACAATGGAGATGAGAGATGAAATCTGCCAGCAGATTGACAGCGCAAACATGGGCTCCTGTATGAAAGACAAGAAGGTCGTCCTTTGTTCTGCAGATGGACATTCCTACGGACTTTGTTTAGTAGAATCGGTAATGACGCACGTTGGAGCAGAAGTTATCAATGGCGGGCTTAGCGTTGATCCAATTGATGCTCTTGAACTGGCAGATGAAGAAGGAACAAGATTGATTGGTATCAGTGTCCACAGCGGACAGTCCTACGAATATGCCAAACAGTTGGCCGCACTTTGCAAGGAGCGCAATAAGGATTATTATATCTTCATGGGTGGCAAACTGAATGGTATTTTGCCTGGAGATTCCGAGCCGAGCGATTGTACGGATTTGATCAACGAGCTGGGTATTCATGGTATTGATGATTTGTTTGTAAGCCTGCAGCATCTGATGAACGAAACCGATAAATAAGAACCCTTTGAGGAATGTTGTTTCTTGGATACCAAGCTAATCGCATTGGAGGCAATCATCAAACGCTGAATAATTAAAAGGAAGTCAGGAGGTTCTCTAATGGGACAGACTTGGAAATTATTGCTTGTAATCCTTGCAATGTTCCTTTTACAGGGGATATTAGTTTGGTTTCAAACTCAGCGCCTGCGCAAAACATACGAGGCGGTGCGAGCAAGTAATCCTATTGTTGCTGTAGGTCGAAGCAAGAAACTTGGCAGATCAAAAATTGCTTTATTAGGAATAAGCAACGATGGTATTGTACAGAACGCATATGCCCTCACAGGAATCACCGTGTTTTCTACTTTTCATAAAATCCCAGAGCTTGAGGGGAATTCCTGTGCCACCCTTATTGAAAGCTTCCGCGCAAATCCAAAGGAAGAATACATATATCACGCATTAAATTCTGCACAAAATAAGCTATCGGAAAGCACCAATGAAGAACAAATTTAATGCAAATAAAATAGGAGAAATATTATGATTGATTTTATTACAAAATTTGCAGAACATTTCATGGGATTATTCCAAGAAGGCGGCGCATTTTTTGTTGTCCTGGTCGTGGATATCGTTCCTATGCTGATTGTCCTCTTAACGCTCATTAATGCAATTCTTGCTGGTATTGGTGAAGAGCGCGTTATCAATGCATGTGGAAAACTTTCCAAGTATGCCATTGCCAGATGGCTGCTCCTGCCCCTGATTACCCTGCTCATTATGATGACCCCTGCGGCATTTACTTTTGGTCGTTTTATTCCTAATGAACAGCACAAAGTTGGCTTCTTTGATTGTGTTGGCACGTTCTGTCATCCTATCACTGGTATGTTCCCCCATGCTAATGCAGGCGAATATTTCCTCTTCACTGGTGTTGCTTCCGGTCTGGTTGCATTGGGTATCAGCTCTGCAAGTTTTGGCGTCTGGTATTTTGTTACTGGTTGTATCGTTTCTCTTTTTAGAGGCTTCTTTACCGAACTGTTTTACAAAATGTTTGCAAGCCAGGCTAAGAAAAAGTCTGCTGCCAAGGAGGTACAGAAATAATGAGTACTAACGATAAGAACTTTACTGAAAATGTAAATATTGAAGAGACTGTAGCTGAGAAAAGCGCTGAATCTACAGGAGGCCCTGGTTTCCTTGCTCCTGTTGTCAAAGCAGCTAATGCCTGCGGTACAGTAGCCGGTCTTTTGATTGATGGTGGTGCAAAAAGTATCAGAACAATGATCGAAACCATCCTGCCTTGCTTTGCATTCGTTTCTTTGCTGGTCGGCATCGTCCTCTACAGTGGCGTTGCAGATATTGTGGGCGGTTTCATGAGCCAGTATATGAACTCTATTTGGGGTGTTCTTATTGTCGCCTGCATTATTGGCATCCCTGTAATCTCTCCCCTCGTTGCAGCCGGTGTTGCTATTCCTGGTGTCTTGGCAATGATTGTTGGTACTATGATTTCCAGTGGAACTCTTCAGCCGGTCCTTGCCTTGTCCGCACTGTTTGCCATTGATAGTGCCTGCGTCTGTGACTTTATTGCTCCCGGCCTCGCTATGGGTGAAGCAGAACCCGATACTATTGCTATCGCATATCCGGCAATGATGTTTTCACATCTGGTTGTTGCCCCGATTGCCGTCCTGTTGGCTTATGGTATCAGCTTGCTGACTGGCTTTTATGTAGTATAAAAAAACAAAAGAGATGCAGCTAATGCTGCATCTCTTTTTATAAAATTTGCAGAAAATTTTTTTACAGAATCATTAGTTTAC
>JAEIGA010018627.1_pt1 | contig 10584 bp, 10 predicted proteins | sample 9270691 | NCBI WGS metagenome assembly JAEIGA01 (sample SAMN17057246, study PRJNA624740) | gut metagenome | biome: biome; isolation source: fecal sample | host: Bos grunniens | place: China: Xizang | collected 2019
AGCACAATCATATTCAAAGGCATGGATAAACCTGAAAAGGTAAAGTCTATCAATGGTGTATCTATTGTCTGGTTTGAAGAAGGATCGGAAATCAAGTTCGAAGGTTACAAAGAAATCCTCGGTCGTATTCGTACACCGGGTGTGTCTATGCACTTCTTTATTAGTACGAACCCGATCGGAAGGGACAACTGGATTTACAGACACTTCTTTGTGCGAATCGATGATGACGGTCAGGAAACCGTGATTGTGCCTGAGGAAAAGTTCTATGACATGAAGTGCCTGGTAAAGAATGGTGTATACTACCATCACTCTACGCCGGATGACAATCCTTGGTTGCCTTGGCAATATCTTAAGCGATTGGATGATCTAAGGCACTATGACTATCCTCTGTATATGGTTGCTCGTTGGGGTAGATTTGGTGCTACCGGTACTCGTGTACTTCCTCAATTCAAGGTCGTTGAGAGAAATAGAAGAGATTGGTTCAAGGAACAGATTGCAAGACTTGGCCCTGAAAATCAGTACTTTGGCTTTGACTTCGGTTTTGAGGAATCTTTCAACGCAGTCATTTCTATGAGTGTAGATCTTAAGCGTGGTTACCTCTTTATCTGGGACGAGATCTATATGAATCATGTCACTGATGATGTGTTTGCAAATCAACCTGAAATGCAAGAACTAAAGCAGAGACTGAATGCGTATTATGATCAAGGTTACAATAAGATGATTGTAGCAGATAACGAGGATCCCAAAGCAATTACCTACTATAGACAGAATGGCTTTAAAATAAGAGCATGTAGAAACAAGTTCGCAGGGTCGAGATTGTCCAACACCCGAAAAGTAAAACGATTCAAGAAAATATTTGTCAGTCCTAAGTGTAAGAACGTAATTCGAGAACTAAAGGATTTGACGTACAAGAAAGACGCAAAAGGAAACGTTATCTATGATCAGTTTAATATTGACCCTCACTCTTTCTCTGCTATTTGGTATGCACTCGATGGTGTGACTGTGGCAGATGTTAAAGACAAGGACTTCAATAGTAAAGCTGGTTAAAATATTTAAGAAAGGAGTAAGCAATATGAAGTTGAGTAACAAAGCATACGACATTCTCAAGTGGGTTGCAATTGTTGCGCTTGATGCTGCTGGTATTTTCTACAATACTCTTAGCGGCATTTGGGGGCTTCCTTTTGGTGATGAGGTCCTTGCAACTTGTGCAGCTCTGTCCTTGATGGTCGGCACTCTGATTGGCGTAAGCTCTGCCAATTACAACAAGACAAATAACCAAACGAAGGAATGATCTTTATTGTTAATCAAAACAAATATAGCAAACAGAAAGAATTATGGTTCTTCCCGTTCATTGGACTCAATCAAATACATCGTAATTCATTACACAGCTAATGACGGTGATTCGGATGAGAACAACGGAGTTTATTTCAAGAATAATGTGACAGGAACATCTGCTCACTATTTTGTTGATAGTGACTCTGTTACGCAAAGTGTGCCTGACGATTATATAGCATATCACTGCGGTGCCGCAAGCTACAAACACCTCATGTGTCGTAATGCTAACTCGATTGGTATTGAAATATGCGATGACCTCAAGAATGGTATGATATATCCAAGCGCACAGACGATTGCGAATACATGTTCACTCGTGGAAATGCTTATGAAGAAATATTCAATTCCAAAGGAGAATGTGATTCGTCATTATGATGTAACGGGAAAACTTTGTCCCGCTTATTGGTGTGGCAGCATTGAGAACGATACAAGATGGCGGATGGAATTTTTGGACAGAATAAACATGTCCAAGGATTTATTGTATCGTGTTCAAGTTGGTGCATACTCTAAAAAGGAGAATGCTGCGTCAATGGTTGCCAAACTAAAAGCTGCAGGTTTTGATGCAATAATCAAGAGCGAAACGAAATCATAAGGAGGAAATGAAAGATGGCAAGTGAAGAAGCAAAGGTCATTGAGGCCGAAAATAGTGCAGAAGTCTTGACAGCTTTCAACCGTATTCCGTATGCTCTTATCAATGCAGAAATTAGTGGCTCAGCAAAAGACTTTCTTTCTGAGATGACTAAAATCTGCGGGTTTTATAAGGTATACAAGAAAGGCGCAAGCTTTGCGGTAGAGGGAACGAATGGTGACTATGTACCGGCAAATTTGAAATACAAGATGGCTGCTTCTTTGATCAATAAGGAAGCGAGGTTCTTGTTCGCTGTGCCACCTGACATTACGGTAGAAGCAAAAGGCGATGTTGGCAAGGTAACTGACGATGCTAAGCAAGCGTTGACTGTAATGAATGACCTTGTCAAAACTGTGCTTGATGCAAACAAATTTGAAGATGCCCTTGTTAAGGGCGCAAAAGACTGCTTCATTGGAAAGAGAGTTGCCGGTCTGGTCAACTTTAATGAAGATGATGGTGTTACGGTTACGTTCTTGCCGAGCACACAATTCATTTACGAAACTAAGATCGGCAACCCGAATGTGATAACCAAATTCGTGTGCTTCCAAATTATTAGGAACAGCATTACTCTCAGTGACAAGAGAGTTTTCAAAAAGAAGTTCGTTCTGGAAGATGATAAGGTATATTTGGAAGAGGCAATGTATGACGGTGCAGGCAAGTTGCTTGAAGAGGTTGCTGAACTTCAGGAAACTCTGATGCCCATGATCCCTGCAGTCGTTTTTGTCAATGACGGTCTTACCGGCGAAGATGATGGTGAATCTGAAATCGAAATTCTGCAAGATGATGAAGCTTGGTATAGCAAATTGTCTTGTGCAGACATTGACTCTCAGAGAAAATCGATGAATCCTACTAAGTACACAGTTGATATGGAGTCAAATTCTACCAAGAATCTTTCCACTGCAGCTGGTGCTTTTTGGGATCTTGGTTCTGACCAGAACTTGGATAAACCGAATCCGCAGGTTGGTTTGTTGGAACCTGCAATGAACTACAGTACTGCTCTTGATATGACATTGAAGAGGGTTAAGAAATCTGCTTACGAGCAGGTTGATATGCCTGACATTGAGTCTGTCCAAGCCACAATCACAAGCGGTAAAGCTTTGAAAGCAATTTACTGGCCGTTGATTATCAGGTGTCAGGAGAAAATGAAGATGTGGGGGCCTCAGCTTAGAGCTTTGGTCAATATCATTATTCAAGGTGCAATGGTCTACCCTAATTGCGTTGAGAAATATATCAATGATGTGATTACTCCTGTAGACTATGAGATTACTGTTGTTCATAACACTCCTCTGCCTGAGGATGAAATCGAGGAAAAGAATATGGATTTGGCCGAGGTTGAGTCCAAGACTATGAGCCGTAAATCTTATATGAAGAAATGGAGAGGTTTGACCGATGATGAGGTTCAAGAGGAACTTGAGCAAATCGCATTGGAACGTCAGTTGATTGAGGATAGTGCATTTGCAAGTCCTACAGCAGAAGCTGGCGTTGTCACTAACGATAATGAAGAAACTGGTTTGACGAAAAATGAAGAGGAGGTGTTCTAATGTTGAATATTCATGAAGTAATTGACACTGATGCTCATTATAAAATTGATGGTGTTAAAAGAACAATTACGAATATAGATGAAACGAAAAGAATGTTGGTCCAGAATGACCACAATTCCGAGAGACTTACATTTGAGATGCCCAGATATTTTGATGGGCATGATTTTTCTAAATGTAATGTTGTTCAAATTCATTATGAAAATGTAGGTATGAGCGGTGAACGTAAAAGTGTTGGTGCATATACAGTTGATGATTTGCATGTTTCGTCCGAGGATGAAAACACAGTTATATTGTCCTGGTTGGTTTCTAACAACGCTACAAAATATGTAGGAACGTTGGACTTCGTCATTCGTTTTGTTTGCGTTCGTGATAATGGCTCTGTTGCTTATGCATGGAATACAACTACATTTAGAGGTATCGTAATTGAGCCTAGCATTTATAGTTCGGAAGAGATTGTTGAACAATATCCTGATGTTTTGGCACAACAAGACGCCAGATTGGCTAGGTTAGAAGAAAACGATGACGAGAGTGGATTTGTGTTGGCTGACCAAACCACCGGAGTGAAGTATAAAGTCTATGTCGATAACGGAAATCTGAAGATGGAGGCGGTGTAATTATGGCAGTAACCTTTTTAACAAACGAGGACAAGGTTCTCAGCTACGATGAGCAGACGCTGACCGAAGAACAGAAGGCTCAGGCAAGAGAGAACATCGGCGCGGCGCCAGGCGAAGCGGTTAGAGCCATTATTGCGGAACATCCACAAGCTCTGCAAACTGAGCAAGCTGGCTATTTAAATGCTAGCGGTGCTTACGAAAACGAATCTAGCTACCACAGTATCACCACTCAAAAAATCCCTTGCAAAGAGGGAGATGTGTTTGTTTACATCGGCGCAGGCAGTTCTAATGCTCATTCATGGCTTTTATATAAGGACGATGAGATTGTCTCCGCAGGTCAATCCGGGAAGAACTATACTGAAACCTTAGTCGAGACAGATGTTGAAATTCCTGCGAATGTAAATTATGTAAGATTTTCGTCCTTTGCTGCACAGGACCACGATGTTACATTATCGGTTTACAGAAAGACCCTTCCACAAACCGAAAAGCTTGCGGAATTTGCCGAGGGTTTCTGCGATATGGAAGCACAAACCGCAATTTATAGCACAACCGAAAATGTGGGTTACTTTGGTCCGGGTGGTGCAATCGTTGATTCTTCTTCCCACCATTGCAAGACAACAGAAAAAATCCCTTGTCAAGAGGGCGACCAATTCATCTATAAAGGTGAGGGTTCATATTCAGCACAATCTTGGTACTTCTATAATAACAATTCTTTTGTTTCTCAAGGACAATTTAATGGCGAAACAACTGTTGTTGTTCCTAGCGGTGTGAATTATGTTAGATTTACTTCTTATGCCGCAACAAACAAAGAGATTATTCTTGAAGTTACAAAGAAAAATTCTCCTCCCACAAAGAAGTTGTTTGAATTGATTGATAAAATCAATCAAGGCAATGTGCTTTATGGTAAAAAATATGTGGCAGTAGGCGATAGTTTCACGGAAGGTGACTTCTCTGGTTGGACTGATGAAAACGGACTGTCGGGAACAAGCTCCCCTGTAATCTACGATTCTTCCAAAAAGATGTACAAAACTTATCCGTGGTGGATTGCTACCCGGAACAATATGACACTAATCAACGAGGGCAAATGCGGCGGCGTTATGCCTTTGTCAAAGCAATATATTGCAGGAGAACAGAGCATTACCTATCGAAATCCGTATTCAAACGGGCGGTATTTGTCTGTCCCCGAAGATGCCGACTATTTGACCATTTGGTTTGGCATCAATGATTCCAGCAACACCAATCTTGGCACTGTAGAAGATACCACAAACGAAACATTCTACGGAGCATATAATGTTGTTTTGGAGTGGCTTTTGGTCAATCGTCCTGCTTTGAAAATCGGCTTGATTGTAACCACGGGTGCTACAGCGGCATATCGTCAAGCTGTGCGTGATATTGGCAAGCGGTGGGGTATTCCTGTTCTTGATATGATGGGCGAAGATGCCCCGACATTGTTTGGCAAAGAAGAAGGACTGTGCGACACCGCAGCGCAGATATATCGTGATAAGTTTTTCGTGACAGAAACAAACGGGCACCCCAATATTCTTGCACACGAAAACATGTCAACATATATCGAGGCGTTTTTGCGCCGTTTGTAACAAATCAAAAAGCACCACCCTTCGGGGTGGTGCTGAAGGAGGAAACTATGAGAATTATTGAAATTGCCGCTTTGGATAACGGAGCGCACAGAAACTAAGACGGAAATAAGCAAAGCGTAATGTTTGATGGTTGATAAGTAACTTTATATAGGAGGTGCCATAATGGCGTTGTTATTTGAAGACGCTGGGAAAGCAAAAGACGCCATTATGGCTTCCCAGCAAAAGGAAATTAAAAAGCTTTATGAGGACTGGGCAGAGGATATTGCCGATCGAGCAAAGTTCTACTCCCACAAAACCAATGCAAGTGCTGCAGTGTCAGAAAGATATTACAAAGAATTGTATGCTCAAATGAAAGAGCAGAGTAATTTGATCGGTAAAGAAGTCCAAGGCATCATTACGAGTAACATGTACACAATCGCAGATTCTGTTGTTGCAAGCAATGTGAATTGGTTGAAAGAGTTTGGATTTAGTGAAGATGGTTTGAATGCCGCATTTAGCTATATCCCGAATGATGTTGTTCAAAGGCTGATCACTGGTCAGATTTATCAAGGCGGCTGGAACCTCAGCCAAAGAATCTGGTCTGACAATCAACAAACCCAGAGGGATGTTTATCAAGTAATGGCCAAAGGTTTGGCTGAACAGAAGTCAGTTTATGAGATTGCAAAAGATCTTGAATCTTATGTAAGACCAAGCGCACGACTTCCCTGGAATCCTGTTATTGCAATGAGAAATACAAAGACTGGGCAAATTGAGTATAAGCGAATCTATAAAAAGCAGGTTGACTATAATGCACAACGATTGGCAAGAACTTTGGCTCAGCATAGCTATCAACAAAGCTTCATTGCTACGACACAGAAAAATCCGTTCATAACGAGTTATAGATGGCATAGCAATGGTAGTCGAGTTTGTGAGTTGTGTATTGCAAGAGATGGCAAGGTTTTTAAGAAGGATGAACTCCCGATGGACCATCCAAATGGAATGTGTACGATGGAGCCTGTCATTGTAAATGATATGGTTGATCAACTCGCTGATTGGTTCAATAGTCCTGACGGTACATATCCCGAGATTGATGCATTTGCAGGTAATTTTGGGTATGAGGCAAAGAAAGGTGGGACTATCGAAGATTTCATTGCCAAATATGGCAAGTCTACTAAGTCTCCTAATGCCTGGTTCAACAGTTTGTCTCCCGTCCAGAAGGCTGAAGCTAAATTGCTTAAAGATCAATCAGGGCTTACGTGGAACAAGTGGTACGAACAAAACATCTATGCCGGTGATGGCTCCAATCTTGGTGGTAAGAAGAAAACAACTACTACTATTCAGGTGTTCAACAAGGCACAAGAGAAGTATCTTGCTCCGTATGGATTCAGTCCTACAAATATGCCTAAGAACTTTGACGATTGGTCTCATAAAATTTCTTATGACCAGGCAAGTGAAATTCTTAAGAGTATGGGCACAAGTTGGAGTGATCCTCACCCATACCAGAAGTTGATGCAATTCTATAATGCTAATCTTGATAATACGTGGCTTCTTAATAGTACCACTTCTAAGGTTGCTTCTGCTGCAACCAAGGCTGCGACGACCACGGTTAAATACACTCAAAGCGACATTATCAAGATGCTTGAGTCTGGAAGCGAAAAGAATTATCATACTGTTAGTCAGTTGTTTGCAAAACATGGTTTTGATATTGAAGATCTTTTTGACGATTATGGTGCAATTGATACTAATTCGGCTATGTTTAAAGAAGCGATTGCTAAGGTTACAGGTGGCTCAATGTCTGCAACTAAAATAACAAGCACAGTTACAAATGTAGATGATGCTTTTGATGCTGCAAAGTGGTATGATGCTGTTCGTAAGAATGACTTGAATATGATGGAACAATGGACTGATGATTGGCTAAAGACAATTAGCAGAACTGAACGTAACGCTATTGAAACTTATACAGGAAGTGCTTACACTAATATGAATAAGTATTTGCGTGGTCAATCCGGCACAACAAGATATGCTAATGAAATTAAAGCAGCTAAATCTGCTTTATCAAAAGCAAGCCTTCCTCAAGAAACAATTGTTCGAAGGGGTTCACATTATAATATGCTTGATGAACTCGGCCTTGGCAAAGTCACACCTCAAAATAAAAGCAACTTTATCGGTTCGGTTGTTGTTGATAAAGGCTTTGTTTCTACATCGCCCTCTTCTAGTGGTGGTTTTAGCGGTTCAATCGAGTATGTTATTAAACTTCCACAAGGAAGTCAAGCAATGTATGTTGATCCTATTTCAGCGTTCCAAGGCGAAGAGGAACTTCTTATCAATGCTGGTGGCAGGTATGCAGTTGAAGATATTGAGTTCGATAGCTTTGATGGAGTAAAGAGAATCTACATGACTCTAAAAAATTTACACTAATTTCAAAAATTTGTAAAAAAGCCTATGTACAAATTCATTTTTATGTGATATAATGTTGTTACAGTAATAAGAAGGAGGTACCGAAATGGCTGCCAATAAAAAGATGAATGCTCTAGATGAGAAATTCAAGAACGACGAATTGAAGTTTGAACAAATCACAAATAAAGACTTGGTTTGCAAGAATTGTCGTAAAAAATACGATGATACAAACATGCCTTGCAATACAAGTAAATGTGAAGCGTTTAATATGAAGCCAGATGAAGTTCTTGATGGAGGTGATTGCATTGAATTTGAGAATGCGTAATAAAATTGCTGGTGCAATTTATGGATTTGCTATTGGCGATGCCATGGGCGCAACTACTGAGTTCATGGACGCCAAGCAAATTCAAAAGAAGTATGGGCAGGTTACAGATATTATTGGTGGTGGTTGGCTTGACCTTGAGCCTGGTGAAATCACTGATGATACTCAAATGACGATATGCGTGATGAGTGCAATAATGAGTCGACCAAAAGATCTTGACATGTTCATAAAACACTGCGAAAAGAACTTTATTGTGTGGATAAACTCCGGACCAAAAGATATTGGTTCTCAATGCGCAAGGGCAATCAATGATTTGATGTTCGGTAAAAAGGTTCCTATTGATGAAAAGGCGCTTGGTAATGGTAGTTTAATGAGAGCGATGCCACTTGCACTTCTTAACTTGCCATTCTTTAATATCATTCAAGGAAGAATCACACATAATAACTGGAAATGTTCTGATATTATTCTCACGTATTCTGGATTGATTCAGGATTACCTTAATGATAAAGAGGTATATAAATATACCGATAAAGTAAAAGGTCTTCTGGAGCCAACTGGTTACATCGTGAATACATTCAATAATTCGGTATATTGGTCCTGTAAAGATTCTTTTGAAGAGGCTATTATCGGTGCTGTAAATCATGGCGGAGACGCTGACACTATTGCAGCTATTACTGGAAGTTTAGCAGGCGCTAAGTTCGGATATAGTGCAATTCCTGAAAGATGGATAAATCAGTTAAATCCTGATGTAAAAAATGCTTTGGAAAAATTTCAACATTTTGTATTTGACTGTTTACAAATCTAAAAATTTATGATATAATATTCGAGAATGGTTAAGACAACCAAATAATTGGAGGAAGTAAAATGGAACAGTTCAAATTGATGTTTGAGTGCGAAGATTGCAAGAAAAAATTTCCTGTTACACAGGATCAAGCCCCCAATTCACTGACACATAAAAAAGAATTCATTTCAAATGGGCAATCAATATTTTTGACATATTACGATTGCCCTCACTGCGGTAGGAGACATTTTGTTCAAATTGACGATAACAGTTCTTTGCAGGAACTTGTTAGAGTGACGAATGAATTCAAGTCTCTTATGGTGAAACGTCAAAAGGGCAAAACAGTTTCTAAGAAGCAGTCTGATAAGTTCAAGAAATCTCGTCAACATTTGTCCGAGTACAGAGCTAATCTCATGAAAGAATTTACCGGCAAGGTAGCTGTTGATGCAGCAGGTGTCGAGTATATTTTGAGGTTTAGCGTATGACTGACAAGTATCTGTTGAGATGCGATGATTGTAGCTATGAATTTTTGCTAAAAACAGATAGCTTAAGTGAGGCTGATGTTGCGATAGACAATCAAAAGTTTACCTTGGTTTATTATACGTGTCCGAAGTGTAATAAGATTTACCGCGTTATCTTGAAAGACAAGAGATACGAAGAACTAGCAGAGGACCTAGAGAGAACTAAAAACAGGATACGAAAAAATCATGGTAGCAATAATTTTGAGTTTGCAAGGGTGCTAAATGGAATGGTTCGTAAAAAGCACGAACGCTTAAGGAACTATTTAGACCGGCTGAATAAGCAATTCCCGGGGACATTTACCTTTGTGGTGTCTGAAAATAATCAAAAGGACAAATTCATTAAATATCTACCATGAGAATCATGGACTAGGAGGAAATTAAAATGCTTGAAATCATGAAAAAGAACTGGCTGCAATTCTTCGCTGAGGACGGTAAGGGAGACGAAACTCATGAAGATGAAACTCATGAGGAAGACGACGATGATTCCGAAGGTGCCGAAGACAACAAGGATGATGGCAAGTCCGGTGGTGGCAAAGACGCCAAGAAAAACGAGAAAACTTTTAGCCAGGCTCAGGTGAACAAAATGATGACCCGTGAGAAAAATCAGGGTCGTAATTCTGTTTATAAGGAACTTGGTATTGATTCCAAGGATCCTAAAGCCATTGCCGCGGTTAAGGCTTTCATCGAGAGTCAGAAGATTGACGAGCAGAAGCAAGCCGAAAAGGATGCTGAAGTTCAGAACAAGGCCCGTGAAGCTGAGCAGAGAGCTCAGGTCGCAGAGGCTAAAGCGGAAGCAATGATGCTGGGTGTTAAGACTCAGTATGTCGATGACGTTGTTACTTTGGCTCTGGCAAAGATGACCGAAGATTCCGAT
>JAEIGA010018628.1_pt1 | contig 10584 bp, 7 predicted proteins | sample 9270691 | NCBI WGS metagenome assembly JAEIGA01 (sample SAMN17057246, study PRJNA624740) | gut metagenome | biome: biome; isolation source: fecal sample | host: Bos grunniens | place: China: Xizang | collected 2019
AACCTAAATCAGTACACATCTCGCACCGTTCCCGGCTACGCGGCAGTTCGCGGTCATGCAGATGCGGACGCGACCGTAACTGTCAACGAAAAGCCAACCTATCGCTACGGCGAATATTTCTTCGGGAGTGACGAGTTTGATAATTCCACCGCGCCAGTAAATGCAGCGCTTGGAACAGTAGCTGTAAAGCCTGGAGCAACCGAAGATGAACCTGACGAAATCGCGTCAGTGACAAATAGCGTCTATCTCGCAAAATCTCCTGTCGAATACGAATACGATGATGACGGAAATCAAACGCTCGTCACAACCAAGACCGGCACCTGGCGCGTCACCTACAATGGCGAGAACCGCCCAGTTCGTTGGGAACGACTCAACTCCTCCCCTCCTAACTCCAACACTCCCTCACTCATCACCATGACCTTCGATCATCAGGGACGCAGAAGGTCATACATAGAGACTGCCGCTGATGGCTCGACCAACCGCCTTGACCGCTTCACATACGACAACTACCTCTGCGTAGCACGCAACCGCTGGCAGCCGGGCGGCACAATAGCGACCGATCGTTTCGTCTGGGATCCAACGGAACCAGTAGCAACTCGTCCGCTTGTATTTTACCAGCCAAACGCACCACCACAACTCTATGCGCACGACGGCAATAAAAATGTCTCTGAGCTTGTTTCTGTCAACAACGGCACTATCACAGCTCATTACGAATACTCTTCCTTTGGTGAAGTGATTCTTTCCTTCGGAGACCTTGCTTTAGCTAATCCATTTCGTTTTTCATCTGAATACGCCGATGATGCACTTGGTCTTGTCTATTACAACTATAGGCATCATGAACCTGTAACAGGAAGGTGGCTAAGCCGCGATCCGATTGAGGAGCAGGGTGGGCTGGCGCTGTATAGGTTTTGTGGGAACAATGGGGTTGATTTATTTGATAATTTAGGGAATAATCCAACGATAATAGTTATTGAGGGTGTCGCAAGCTTATCGGCGGTTGAAATTGCTTCAATTGCTGGCTTGTTATGTGCGGGTAGTACTGATTGTGTTGAGATTGCGATTAATGGAATTAAGGATATACTGTCTAGCTTAGTTTATGTAGGCAAGAAAATCCAATGTATCAGATGTAAATTTGGCAATCATGATGCTCATCATAGATTTACCCGATTTAGGTGGGGTGTGCCTCCTTGGAAGTATTGTTGGATGAAACATTTGCAGTTGAATTGTTACATTAAGGGAGTTAAAGGCACAGATCGCGTTTTAAGGCTTGGTTATGGTCCTTGTTACAAAAATAAGTATGGTAAACCAAACGGAGAGACGCATTAAGGGTTTTGATAATGAGGCGTGCATTTCTTAGAAAGAGGCTTGCAAGATATCTTTCTCTTCTATCGAAAGTGTCTGTGAGTTGCTGGGTAAAAAGGTGGTCAGAGTTTCCTATCGTTAAGGATTTTCGTACTTCTAGTGGGGAGTGCATAAATCTTGAATTGGTGGGTCTGGAGTGTACCAGTGATTTTCTGCGAATAGGGGTTTCTGTAAGTGATGGAAATTTTGTGTCTTCAATTTTTCCTGTTTCACGGAGTTTGTGCTTCGAATTCGATAATGAAGACGATTTGAAATATGAAATTGTATCTATGGATAAGTCTATTGGCATAAAAGGAGCTGCAACACTTATTCCTTGCAGAGAATTTATCGCATCGCTTCTCATTTCGTCAATTGTGATTGCATTACAATCTGTAATGCTATTTTCACATTGTGGAGTGATTACTCTACTTATTACAGGTTTTGGTTGTGTCTTCCTTTTGTCCTTCAACCCAATAATCTGTCTATCTTCGAAGCCAAGAATGCTAATGCGATTGGATGTATGTTTTGCGTTAGCGATATTTTCTAAGGGGATGAAATATGTCGCTTTCTTGTTAATAATTATCGGGTGTGTAGTGAGAATCGTTTCATTTTTAGGTCTGATCGAAAATTGAGACATGCACGCTCTCCCCGATGGAGCTGCAGCTACGACGACGCGCTTGGCCGCACGATCTGCGAAACCCGCCCCGGCTTCCGCGGCGCTTTGCTGATCACCTCCAACGAGTACTACACGGCGAACCAGCTCGTCACCAGGCGCACTTATTCACTTGAACAACCTGTCCTCCGTAGCCTTGGCGAAGGAGGATCGAGCAATTCTTCACCTTCACCTCTAACCTACACCTTAATATGCTATAATTCTCTCGGACAACGAACCCTGACCGTCTCCGACATGAACTTGAACGGACAGATTGACTGGAGCGACACCGACCGCATCGTCACGAACGACACGCGGTACATCTCTCTCAATGGTTCTTGGTGGCGCGAAAGTTCAACCTGGCAGACGCGGTAAAACGGTTCCCCCGCCCTGACCCACGTCGGTCTCACCCGCACCCGCCTCACGGGGCTAGCCAGCTGGACCAAAAGGGTCAGCAACTGTATTTTTTAAATACTGAAAATTATCTTATTTTTCGCGTCAGCGGAGGGAGAAGAGAGCGAGAGAAATAGGGTGTGCGGGGGAGAAAGAGAGGGACCCCACTGCATAGGAGAGTGAGTTAATGTTTGAATGTTAGAATGTTTGAATGTTAGAATGAGGGTCTATCGGTTAGCTGTTGGTCATTTGTAATCAGATTTTTGTGATTGACGCAAAAGGTTTGAATGTGATACTATATCGTCGGTTGAGGAAACCGATTTAGTTAGTCAAACTTTTAATTTTTGCATAGGCTTCGCTGATATTATAAACAGTATGAATATTATAAGAAAAAGTTTATTTTTATTTTCAGCGTTATTAATGCTTGGATTTGATTATAGTCTTTTCGCTGCTTCCGTTGTTGAAGAGAAGAAGCCTGATATTATATTTATTCTAATTGACAGTTTGCGATCTGATCATGTAGGTTCATACGGATATTTAAGAAACACGACACCGAATATAGATAAGTTTGCAAAAGAAGATTGTGTTCGCTTTGAGACTGTGATACCTGGTGGCTCGTGGACGCAACCGGCCGTTATGACGCTTTTTACATCGCTTTCCGTAGACGGGCACAAACGAGTTCTTCCGAATCTTTCGCATAATAAAGATGCTGTTACATTGGCGGAGGCGCTTCGTGCCGCTGGGTATCAGACGATAGGTATTACGGCTAACGCCATGACACATCGAAAGTACGGCTATGGTAAGGGGTTTGATTTATGGGATGATTTCAGTGCGACGCTTCCTCCTGACGTCGGGATTGAGAAAATCGCTTCTGGGTATGCACGAGGCGCTCTTTTAACGCGTATGGGTCTTGTGAAATTTGCTCGCAGAGATAAGTCAAAGCCACTTTTTCTCTTTTTGTTTTACATGGATCCGCATTGGGATTACAACCCTCCGCCTCCTTATGACAGAAAGTTTTCTTCTCTTAGTCCTCAACGCGGGGCATGGCAAACTCCTTCGAGTTTAGTCACGGAGCAGTTGCGGCAGCGTGTAATTGATGCATATGATGGGGAAATAGCCTATTGTGATAAGGCCATTTCAGATCTCCTTGAGTCTCTTCGAAAATCTTCTCGATGGGAAGATACTATTGTTGTCATCGCCGGAGATCATGGTGAGAGCTTTTGGGAGCGCGGCTTTTCGGGTCACGGCAATGATTTGTATGATTCTGAGCTAAAGGTGCCGCTTTTTATAAGAGTACCCAAAGCGCGGCGCGGCGATATTTCCCCAGGAAGTGTTGTTAAAGGGCAAGTGGGAGGGATTGATGTTGCTCCGACCATTCTTGATTTAGCGTCAATAGATATTCCTAAATCTTGGCGTGGGAAGAGTCTTCGCTCTGAGATGCTTTCTGGTCGTTCTGAAGGGCGCGTGTTGTTGACAGAAACACGCATCCGCGCACAATTGTGGCAACGTGCGGTAAGAACCGATCGCTGGAAAGTTATATCAATAGGAGACTTTTCAAAACCGTCGCAAGTGTATGATCTTGAGTTGGATCCTGAAGAAAAAATAAATTTAGCAAAAAGCTCGGCGGCACTTCCAGTGGATGTCGGCGGATTGATGTCGCTTTTGAGGCCTGAGAAGGAGGGTGCGCGATGAAAAGATTTTATCTGGTGCTCCTTGTTTTTGCGGCTGGCTGTTACGATTCTTCTGATAAAGGGTCTGTTTTGAGTGTCGATATCAAAAAAGAAATATGCATAGGGGGTGAGTATTATGGCAACGCAGCTTGTTCGAAGGATGAGACATATGAGCTTTTTCTGAGAAATCCATTTGATGAATGCATTGAATTTTCGGAAGCCGAGCTTGATGGATGTGTGCTGCCTCTTGCAAATCAGGGTGTTAGAGAAGCTCTTAAGAATTTTACATTTGAATTTAAAGGTAAGGCCTTGCGGCCAGCGACGAGGAAAGCTCGCGTTTCGGCGTGCAGGTGGTGTCAGTTTTATCCGTCTAATATCCTTGCGCCAGGAACATACGCTTCATTTCAGATAAATTTCAGGGGGCCTTGTGCATCGCGAAGTCTAAAACTAAAAACTAAATGTGGCAAGAGTGTCGAAGTTGAAATTCCTCGAACTACTCACCATACAACATATGTTACATATGCATCATTTCCGATTGATGGAAAGTCGATGAATTTGAGATTGCATGGGCGCGACCTGCCGTCTGTTGTGAGAGTCAATGGCAGGACATGTAAAATAAAAGTATTGCGCGATTTCGATCAAGAAGCCATTCGCATCGTTAAAGTCGAGCTTGGAACGCCTTTGTCCTCAGGAGATGTAGTTTTCTCTGAAATAATGTTTGAGGCCGGTGGCGTTGATATGTTTCTTATTCGTGCGATGTTGGGTGTTTCAGTTGAAGCGCCTTATGGAGACGGCGACAATATTCCTCTATCGAAGAAAGACTGCCTGAAATATGGGTTTGATAACGGTATTGTAGCATATCGTTTGCCGCATGATGTCGTTTGCAACGATGTTCGGATGAATGAAAAAGGATATAGCGCCGTACAATGTCTCGGTTCGCGCGTGCGGTATCATCGCAACAATCCCAAAGGTCTTTGCGGTGTCGATTTTTGTACGGCGTTGTATCCGCAGGCATGGAGTATTTACGCGCCTATGGGAGATGTTGTTTATTCAAAGCCGTATCGCTTGCATTGGGGGGCTAATCCGGCGGTGTTCATGGAAGAAGAAGAGCTTGCTGTCGTTCAGGCCGTTCAAAATGCGGCGCCACGTCCGGTAATATGGGTGCCAGAACGTTTTAGGGCCAAGAGGGAATTAACTGGTCCTGAATATGAGCAGTTGGCTTGGTCGTCTTTTATGGTGGGAGCCCGTACACTCAGATGTCATCATTGGAAAAACGATATACAAAGGCCTTTTGACAAAAATCCTTCGCTTGAGCGTTCGGTGATTAAATTTAATAGGGATTTTAATAAGATTCGAGGCTTATTAGGCAGCTTCGTTCCCTTTGGCGTTCGGACCGATAGAGACGAAAGAATAAAGATTTTCGAAGGGTGGTGCGCTGACGAGGGCGTTTTGCTTTTGCTTCGAGATTTGTCTTATGGAAAAAATCCGCTCACATTCGAAAAGAAAGATTCTCCGTCAATACCATCTGAGAAAATACGAAAGATTAGTTTGGATTATAAGATTCCCGAATGGATGTGTGATGCAACGGTGTATGACGCGCTGACTGGATGCGTGCTCGACTCTAAAGTATTGGGTAGGCGACTAACTGTGTCGCTTGCGGATTTTGAAACATATAAATTAGTTTTCATCGCTAATAAAAACAAAAAGAGAAAGGACTGATATGAAGGTTATTGTACTTGCGATATTCGCGTTTGTGTCGTTTTTAAGCGCATTAGGTAAAACTTCCGACGGGTGTTTTTCATCATTGATCGAGGCGCAATTGGTTTTTAAGACGAATATCAGTATTTCCGTGAAAACTGAGGCTTTTGAGTACGCTCGAAAGAAGTTGTATGAAAACAAGCATTCGCAGATGTCAGGTTTATCGATATTGCCTGTCGTTTGTCAAATGGCTGATGGTCTTGGGCGCACGGAGGTTGCTAATGTCGCGTGTAGAGATCTTCTCGCTTCCTCAAATGACGCTGTTCGGGTTGCGGCGGCGATAACGCTGTGCGAAAGGATAAAACGGCTGGAGTTTCCGCAATCTGATCGGGAACTTCGTGAGTTGGCGGCCGAGTTCGGCGAAGAGAGCAAATTGCGTTCCATCGCGCTGAGCAGGGTAATTGAGGTAAATGTCGCTGCGCATCGCTTTGATGACGCTCGCGCGTCAGCAGATGAGATATTTATGATCGGCACTAATGCGTATCCAAGTGCGTATGTTTCTGCCTGTTATTTTAAAATAGACGATGCCGCATCCAAAGATAATTTTTCCGAAGTGGAAAAAACGACTCTTGCAATGCTAAGTGTCTGCAACAGCATTCCAGATGGAATGGTTTCTCGGTTGTCAAAAATAAAACTGCCGCCAGAAAACACAATGCCGATAGTGGATGCAATTCGCAGTTTGATCGCCGACGCCGCGATTTCGGGCAAGCAGAATTTTTCACTCGTTGCGGAGACGTATGGGATAGGTGTTGTCACTCTTCTACGTTCTGGAGGATACACCAAAGAAGCATTGTCGGAGTGTAGGGTGTTGACGACACTCGCCTCTTCTATGGGGTATAGGAACTGCGTTCTTCTGGCGGCTGAAACGCTGAAGGTGCTTGATGGTAATCTGAGGCGTGTTAGGGAATACATAACATTTCACAAAAAAGACATTGTGCCTACGTCGAAAAACATTATCCTGTCGTTTCCGCGATTACGGGATTCGGCGCGTCAAAAACTCATAAAAGAACTTGATTCGAGACGTGGCGAATCTTTTAAAGAACTTATCGACAAATCAAGATTTTATCTGTGGGCGGATGAACCTCGTAAAGCGCTTGAGGCCGCTATTTTGGCGTTTTCCATCGCACCATTGAATCAAAGCGACTTGCAGACATGCGCGAATGCTGCGATGAGGCCTATTGTGGCTTTTTCGCGAGATCCTAAAAGGGGCGAGATAGTGGCATCTTATCTTCTATATGGTTCAGCCGGACCGGACGGATCGATTGGGACGGCTGATGATATTGTTTCTCCCGTGTCAGACCTGATTCAATATATGAAATCATGCGGATATGCTCTTGAAGGCGACGAATAATGAAAAGCGGAATCTTAGCATTGTTTTTGATAGTCACGTATCAAGCGTATGCTGATGCGTTGCTTAAAAGGGCGCAGCGAACTTTGGGCGGCGTTGTTGCGGAGACGGTATCACATTATTCTGCCGAAGGCTTGTCGGATGTCGTCATTTTTACCCCGATGAATGTTGACGGCATTGATTTTCCGTCCACAGATTTTCCAATATCGCGATTTGCTCCACTTAAGATAGAGTATTTAAGCGGGCTTAATTTGACGCACTTCGGTTCTATAAATGCGCCATATGTGAATGAGCATGCAATATCGGAATTTACTCCTCAAAAAGCGCCGTTTATTGAAGATGTCGAAATGATGTATAAACGTTTTGTGTATGAGGGGCTTACGGAAGGGACATTAAACCCGAGGCGCCAGGAGTGCCGATCGGCGCTGTTGCAAATGCTGGTTGACACACCTGCGGGTATTGATTTTGATGGCGTGTTTACCTATTTGGTTTTGACGTTTCCCGGTGGTGGAGATGAAGCGAAGACCAAAGCGCTACTTGCCTGGCTGAAACAGTCGCACCCTGATGACGTTAAGGCCCATGGGAGTGTTCTTTTTGCGCTATCGCGCAAATATATTTCTTTGGGACAATACGAGCAAGCGATTCTATCGGCGCAGGAAATGTCGGCACTCAATGCTGATTATAAGCTTAAAAGCCATTCCATAAAAGCGCATGCGTATGCATTTTCCGGTGAATATGAGAAGGCGAAATTAGAAATAAAGGAAGGCACGAAGTCGTCTGACGGAGTAGAAGAGAGAGGTCGTTTTGATTTTCTTATGGCATGGATTCTTCTTCAAGAAGGTGATGTTGATGACGCGGTACCGTTACTTAAACGTATTGTCAGAGAAAAAGCAGGAGAGTTTTCCGGCAGGGCTAAAATAATTCTTGAGTCATTAGGAGAGAGGGGCGAATAAATGAGAAATAAAATTAAGCTAACATTTTTCGGTATAATGTTAACACTGTGTCTTAATGCAGAAACTCCTGCCGGTTGGTGGCGTTTTGCTGAACATTCGGGAACAGTTGCTTATGATGACGGCGATAATGGATTAAACGGTACGCTTAATACGAACTTTGTGTCGCGGCATTATAATGCGCCCGGTAAAGGAGCGGCCGTATTTAGTAAAGCGCAACGTTTTCTTTCTCGGCAGGACGAGTCTTGTGTTCTCGTTCGTAATTTCCCAGCGATGGTATGCTCCAACGCTTTTACGATAACTGCTTGGGTGCGACCTGAAGAGTTGTCTCCATACGCCCCGATAGCGGTGCAGACATCGGATCTCGTTGCTTGGACTGACGGTTTTGGGTTGTTTGTCGCAGAAGACGGTGCATTGGGTGCATTTGTAGGAGGATCGAAAGATGATGATTTCTTTTCTGCGGGGGTGCTTAAAGCGGATGTATGGAGCCATGTTGCGATGGTCTGCAACGGAGCGGATGTTTCGCTGTACATTGATTCGCGGAAGGTAGAATCTAAACGGGGAAAAAGGAAAATTCTTTCATGCGCGACTCAAACACTTTTTATCGGAACTCTCAACTGTGGAAGATCGACGCAGCCGTTCATTGGTGCGATATCTGATGTTCGGATATATGCAAAGGCGCTTCCTCATTCGTGTATAGCCGACATTTACAGGCAATTTATTGTTGATGCGATTAGCCCGAATGGTGATGATGACGCTGACGGCATGACGAATAGTTGGGAAATGCATTACGGATTAAATCCTCGCGATGCGCGTGATGCTAAAAAAGACAATGATGGTGACGGAATTTTAAATCTTGACGAATATCGACGTGGCAGTAATCCTTCTGTGGGGGGTACTGTGAAGAATTCTCTTATTCGTTCTTCCACGGCGACATCAAGATGAGGTAGGATGATGAGTCGCGGCGTATCTTTTTTTCTGCTTTTCGCGCTTGCGTTTTTTTGCTTGCCGGCGATGGCGGTTGAACACGATGAATGTTCAATAGGTGAGTCGTCGCCTAAAGAATTGAGTTATGAAGAATGTGTTGAGGATCTTGTCGTTGAAGTGACAGCTCCTATGGTTTGTGACAAAGAGCCCGTCGGGGGATTGGCTAGAGGCAAAAAGGTGCTTCATAAAAACGGTCATGAAGATTTTCCCTCAAGTGTTGCTGTTAACATATCCGGAGCGTGTGATAATGGGCATGTACATACAGCAATGGTTTGGGTTGCGCTTATTAAGAAACGATCCGGAGATGATGAGCCCGGGGCGTCCGGAGTTGGAAAGTCTCCTGGTGGTTCATCAGGCAACGGAGGTGCGCCTCGGGTCAGATCGGCGTTTCGTTCAAATATTGCCTCTACGCTGGCTCCTTCGCTATATGTTCCGCACGGCGCGCCTTTGTGGTATGTGTCTCTCGGCGCAAGCGCGACTGGGGATTTCGGAGGGAGACTTGAGCTTCTGCCGCAGAAAATGTTCGCTTCGTCAAACGTATACGATTCTTCCATTTTAAGTCTGAGCGGCAGCTCGGTGAAAGAACTCGATATTGTTAGGCCAAAAATCAATGAAGAGGTGGATGAAAACAGATTTTGCGCCATAAGGTCAAAACTGTGCTTTGCCAAGTTTAGTTCGCCTACGGGTTTCCCGTTTTCCATATCTTTTTATAATGGACGGGATTTAGCTGATGATTTCGACGAATACGGCAATTATGTTCTTTTGCCCTCGGCGACGCCTTTCGTTATCTATGAGATTTCGGCACCGAATACGAACGAAAGCTATAAGTCTTTTTCCGTCATCGAGAAGCGATCTAACTTGCCGGATAGGAAGACGCTCTTTTTCAGAAAGGAAACTAACGGGCGGTTTTCATACGGTGTCGTTCAAGGCGACGGAGCGCTCACGAATGAAATTTCACAAATTTCGCTCGTCGGGAATAAGCGTACATTGGAGTATCGGCATTCAGGAGGTGGCGGATATTCGAGGGTCGAAAGGAAAGAATATGAAACCCTTGAAGGGGAGGATTATCTTGTAAGGAAGGTTGATTCAAATGGAATGCAAGAGCGAGAGAGTATTTATGAATATTATCCCTATAATGACGATCTGCAGCTAAGACGACTTAAAAAAGAAATTTCGTATAACGGCACTAAAATAGAATATGCATACGATAGTTCAAATCGCATAATCCGCGAAACGCGATCTTCTCCCGATGGTGAAGTGCGCGTAATTGAAAAATCCTACGATCCTCTCGGCGTCAGCCCGCATTGCCCTGACGGGGTATTGGGCGATGATATATTGCCTGACGACGGCTCTATTGAAATTGCGACTCCCCGTATCGAGACGGAAAAGGTAAACGGCATTGTCGTTTCCAAGACTCTTCGTTTCGTATCGGTCGATACGATGGAGCACCGCATAATCGAAGAAGTGCGTCTTTTAAATCCCTTG
>JAEIGA010018629.1_pt1 | contig 10583 bp, 8 predicted proteins | sample 9270691 | NCBI WGS metagenome assembly JAEIGA01 (sample SAMN17057246, study PRJNA624740) | gut metagenome | biome: biome; isolation source: fecal sample | host: Bos grunniens | place: China: Xizang | collected 2019
CTTGAAAAAACTACCCTAGAAAAAAATAGCCTAAGAAAAATCAAACTTCAAAAAAATATTTTTTTGCTCCAACTTTGATCACCATTTAGCTTTCTAAACTTGGTTAGGAATATTATCCTTTATCAATTGTTTTAATTCTTCAGGGAATGATACGTCATACGGTATATTCTTAATACCATCACACCACTGTCGAAATACGAAAACGTTTTAATAAATTTTGTCTTCCGTATGTCCAAATGCGTTTAAATACTTTGTCACAGCCTTTCCGAATTGACGTGCCAGTTTTTCATTTTTCGCTTTTTAGTTTTTCGGGGGTGATAATTGTAAGATGCACTTGTCTAAAAGAATCGCGGGTATATGCCCCAAGTCATTGAAGGCGTTTTACACCCACGTCAAATACCAATTTAGTTTAATTTCATCCGAAACAGAATTTTTAGGCAGAATCCATTCTGGTGGCTCGACTGGTTTTTATCTAACGTCATAATTGGCGAACCAACACGTTAATAGGTTGCTGTTTTATTCATGTTCGTCGTCCTAATAACCGTCGTATAGCATTTCTGCTGGCATTTCTGCTGCTCGAGGCCAGCGTTGAACGTATAACGCTATGGGCGTTTTGTTTTGTCTATTGCGACTATGCTACCAGCCCGGGAATTTCAATGCTTCCGGAATGATTAACTCTGGTATTTATCGTTCTCCTGTTATTTTCATAAACAATGGTGAGTAATTATCACACATCTGTTCCATCCAAGAGTGTAATAGTGGATCACCACGCTTACTCAAACACGATCCACATCCTTCATATATTAACTCCTCAGGGATGGGTTTTTCTGGATGGTAGTTGGCCCAAACTAATAACGGCGTATATGGTTCAAGCGAATAAGGATGCTCCATACGTGAATAAGTTTCCCAGCCATCATACATGATATCTTCCGGAATCCGTTCAGTTGGGCGATGTTTCACCCACGTCATTAATGGTGTTAATGTTTTGACGGACTCATCCTTTTACCATCCTTCATATTTGAGTTCTTAGGGAATTGGCTCACATGGTCGATATTGTATCCACATATATAACGGCCTTTAATCAAGTTCATGTTTTGTTCTTGCAACATCGTTAAATAGTAGTTCCTACGGAATAGATTCTCCTTAGCGATACATAATCCAATAATGTATCGGCTAATAGCCCGGGTGGCCATGATCCACATAGTGTCTTCTACACGACCACTTGCCGAAAGTCAATTACTTTGGGAGGACTTAATGGGGTTTATTACGTTCAGATGGTAGTATTGGTTTTCTGTGCGCATATTTAATCCATTATACTATTGGGGTTGCGCCAAAATCATCTTTACTTACGGACTATGCAAACCTTTTACCAGCATAGTATTCGTCTTACATCAACTCAGGGAAGTGTTATTCAAACCATGCTTAAAACCTGTCACAGAAGGAAAGTGCCGTTTGATCATAATGTAATATAGCATCACGCTTGGATTATATATCACGCCCGAATGATTTATTTATGAATCCATCTCGTTTTTAACAAAATATTTCGGGAATTTCATAACTTGGGTAATAACGCATATACACCATCAATAAATGATATCTCACGGTGTCATCAATATGCTAACAATATTAATCGGCGAAATCCTAAAACATATTCGTTTTTTGTAAAAAAATACATTTTTGTTGATACGGTTTGATGTGGTAGCAGGGAATTCATTTCTTATGAAATTCTTCGTTTTAGAAATATTTATCTAATTTCGTGACAGATAAATTTATCCAACCATTTTTGCGTTTGGTTGATTCGTTGTATATTTGATTGTAGTTCTTTTAAATTATTGTAAGACAATCGTTCTTAGAAAGATCTGTTCTATGGATATGTATTCCGTTAAAATATAGTATGTCTTCATCTGACTCGACTAAAATAATATTATCTTTCTAGATAAGAGTAGATAAGAAAACACCCTTTTACGGTTTCAGATTTTAAGTGCGCCCATATGCATACCATACTTTCTTGCGCATTAGTTTGTTTTTGTATTGTAATAGATATTCATACGTCTGAGGATTCACTTCTTTGAATGTCTGCTCAGGTAAAACTTTTTACGCGTCATCATATGGATAAATGCAAAACATTTTTTGTTGTTTCGACACTTTTAAAATCTTTTTCCAACAAGGTTCTTCAAATAATTTCTTTTCATGGATGAATATTTTATCGTCAAGAGTTGCTATTCCATTGAAACAAATTTTTTGAATTGGTTTGTTTTAGTTTTGATTGTTTTATTTTTATTTGCGTTAAGAGTTTTAGACATGTTGAGAGTTTTAATAGGATTAAGATTTTTAAATGCGGCATGTTATAATACATGCATACACATCCACATTTTCAAACACTGTTTCGTCGTTGTAATTTATTATAGACAATATTTCCAATTAATCCTTTATCCATTTAGAAGATTTATTTGTAAGGAATGAATTTGGAATAATCATGGTTAAAATACCATTTTCTGAAAGCAAACTTAAACATTTGAGAATGAACGCTTAATAAACATCATACGAACCTTTTAGTTTGAATGTCTCTTCTAGAAATGAACGATATTCTGGTTATATGTTTTGAATTTTAACATATGGAGGATTCATTATGATATTATCATATTTTGTAGAGAAAGTGGTTTTTAGAAAATCCATTTCGTGTATTTGCAAATCTCGAGAGGATGAATTCTGTATCTACAAGTCTTGGGAAAACAATTTCTCAATAGTAGAATCTGTTTTTAGATAGGATATATGCTCTTGATTAATTTCGTAAGCGTCTGTTCGTTTATATAATTAACGTTTCAAACATTCTATGAGAATATTACCTTTACCACACGATGGTTCTAGAAAAGATTCATTCGAAATTTGATGTTGTAAATGTTGTTTTATCATTTAATCGACAATCGTCGAAGGAGTAAATATTTCAAACTTTTAAACGTTTGTTGAATACATTACGTCGGTGTGTTATATTGTGTCAGTGTGTTATATTGTGTCTTCAAGCATTGTATCACTAGTAGGGAATATGTTAGAAAATTTTATCATATTTCTTTCCATATCATATATAATTAATATACAATCAGAAAACAATTTACATTCTTTATATAATTTGAGTTGCATATTAAATTATTTCTCATCCATAACTGTATAAGATAGTGTGTTTTTAGATGCATCTATATTTGGTATTCTATACAGAAATATATTAATTGGTATAATATGAATTTTATCATTCATCTGCTTTAAACAATAACTCTCACCTATCAGATTTTCAAAATAATTGTTTCGATTTTTTAAATAACTCGACATAACAAATTTAATAGGAAATATATACATTTCGGAGTTATCGTTTTATGAATATCCTACTATATCACATTTTTTCTTGCGATTGTAATTAAAACTTTCAACATCCACTTCAACATCGAAAGATAAGTTCGGATATAATGATTTTAAAATTTCCACAAAAGATTTATTCATGAGTTTTTATTTATTAACACCTCTCGAAGATAAACCATGTTATGTGTAATCATCACAAATTTATTTCAAATACTATGTGAGAACAATTAATTTATTTTCCATTGCGAATGTTTGTTTAAAAAATATACTTTTACGTCAAACAAGTATTCATTTTTGTGGAGATTCAAATTTCTATAAACACATTTCCGACAACAATCTATACGAAATCTACAATTTTCCACTATGAATATGTTTAGAGCATTCTTCTTAAAGACTTTTGTTGTAGTGTTATAGTTCTTCATCTGTTAAAGTTCTTTTAGGCAGAAGCATTATTAAGTTTCCACCAAAAGGCTAAACTGTGGAGATGAAACTTGGATCAATGGTGTGTTTCCGAGTCTGGTTATACACATAAATACATTTTTTACCCAAGTTTTAGTTTATAATGGATTCATTTCGTTTTAAACCATACTAAAACCAATTATTTTCGTTGAAGGATTTCACTTTGCGATTAATTAACTTTTGTTTGTGTTCCTTTATCCACTCTGGTAAGGTTGCTTCTTCAACGAAGTCATAAAACTTTTCATGAGTGTTCTCTTCTTTGAGAATCGTTAAAATGTATTCCTATTTATGTTCTTCTTTGGGTTCTTCTTTGGGGTGATTTTCCGAGTAAGAAAGTATTTTCTCGGCACCACAAACATAACCAACATAAGGAGTGAAAACATCCACTAAAGGAACTTACTCTTGGGTTGTGCTTTTGCAAATCGTCAAAATAGAATTTATTTTATATTCGTGTTGTTCGAAGCTTTAATCCTTTAAATAGTTTTAACATACCAGAATTTGGTTTTGAGGTGAGTGTATTGAGTTTTAAAATCTAAATACGGAAACTTAAACAGACGCGTTTTTAAATAAGTGTTCATCTTCAAACATGGCTAGATGTGTAAAACTTCCCATGAGAGACATTCTTTATAAAACATTTTTCGAAGAAGATAATTAGAAGGTATTAAATGGAACGATAAATATCAATTCTCCATTATCATCTAAAAGGGATAAGCATTTTTCAATGAATTCTAGAGTTAAACTGAAAGGAGGATTTCCAATAATAGTTTTGTATTTTCGATCAAATTGTGTTTAAAGAAAATCTTACATGAACAAACGTTTCACATTAGATATTTTTTGAAGACTCAATTTTAATTTGGTGTCCATTTCAACACAGTGATATTCAAAACCTTCAAAAACTAAATCACCTTACCCGGCGGATGGTTCGAGGCAAATTGTGCCTAGGGGATTTTAAACTAAACGACGAACACACTATTTGAGCATTCCGTTGGTTGTAAAATATTGATCCATTTTAGAGTGTTTGTTTCTAAAAAATATACTCTTCTAAATTGATCTTTTTCGAATTGCTCACTAACGCCCACGAAGAAGGCTTAGAGGTGCGCCATCGCAAATCTACGATTTGCTCTAAGGGGATCATAGATCCCCGTCGTAGATGGCTAAGGAAATCGACATCGAAGATGTCTTAAAGGCGCCCATGCAGGCATGGGCTTAGCCACTGCGTGGCGCCCTTCGGGCCGTCTTCGATTTCCGCTGCGCACCGACTTCGGTTGCGACGTTCGCTTGGGCTTTCTCGACTCGCTCGCTATGCTCGCTCACGATGCTCACTGCGTTCGCTCAAGGCATGCTTATAACCTCTAAAAGGGGATCTGAAAATTGATAGTCAAATGGATTATATTAATCGCTATATTGCCCAAGATTAATAGACTCCTTGCTAAATGGTAAGGCCATTTTTTGTCCTACTCCCGTCGTGAAGCCACGCGACTGGAAATTCGTGCCGTATTTTCTCGCGAAGGGCAATATACGGTTATTGGTTTATATGCCAAATGACTATTGGCCAACTACTCGGCCTTAAAGCTTAGGGTCGTATTATCTCGCGAAGGGTAGCGTGCGATTGTTGCTCATGATGGCGAATGACTCTTGACCGACGATATGGCCTTGATAACTTTGATGTTGGCGACCTTGCTTGTTTTGATAGTATTGGTAGTCGTTTAAGAATTGACGCAGACAAGGATTTTGCTTGGGGTCGAATTTGTTGATGTCGTAAGCGATAGCGGTTATGTATTGTTTAGAATTGCGCTCACGGATTTGCTTTTCGACGTTGTTGGGGACGTATTTGATGTTTTAGTCCTTTTTATAATTTGTGAGAGCTTGTTTTTAATCGACCATTAGGCCGTTTTTCGCAGCAGCTTGATCCGTGCGATTGTGCGCCTCGGTGGAAATGCGCTTATAGTAGGCATTGCCGTATTGTTCGTTTTAGTTGTATTGCGCATAGTCGTGGGTTTGTTTGAGGTCATGGTTGATTAACTGACGCTCAAATTCGTAATTGGGGTTAAATTCGCCAGCAGCACGAGCCATATCAACTGGCTTTTGCTTGACGGTGTCATTCACCTAAGCCTAAATCATCTGAGGGACAGCTTTAAGATAATCTTCCTAAACGGCCTGCATTTTACCGACCTTAACGGCGGTGTGTTGGCCGTCGCCGTAGAGATAATCTTCGGGTATGTATTCTTTCACCTGGGATGGATTCTTTCGGCGTGTCTCCTTTAGAACACCCTAATAATCGGCCGTTGGTATAATACCACCCGATTGGATGTTATATTTGTTGTTAGGGATAAGGTTTTAGTATTCAATATTGACGTTTTGATTTTTAGAAGGAATGCTCTCGATGTTGAGTGCGTCATTGAAAGTTTGTATATCTTGGATGTTTGTTGGGACATCTATCCCTAGGGCTTGATACTAGGGCTTGGGTTGCTGTTGCTGATATTCTTGTAATTGACTTTAACCAAAATTCGATTGTATAGAATTCTTTAACACGAATTGATTCATTTCTTTTTCTTAAAACCATGCTTTGTATGTGATTATAACATTCAATAAAATGTAAAGCCATAGAATACAGAATAACAGCTTAACCACAATAGCCACAGCCGATCAAAACCTAAATTAAGGCAAATACAAGCAAGAGAAGTATAAGCAAATAAATTATAAAAGAAGAACTTTACCCTAGAAGAAAATGTGTTGTTCGTGTTGCATGGTTAGTGTAGGTGTAGTTAGTGGATTGATTGGTTTGATATCGGGTGTTATGCTAGGTGTTGGGTTTTATGAGCCCATTAGTGGCTTTGTCGAAAAAATCACTCAGAAGTGATTTTTCTTAACAATCGTTGCGTCTATCTATTCTAAATACTCATTCAATTCAGGTTTAGACAAACTTTTTTAGCCTGTGTTTTTGTTGCACACGAATTCTATACGATTGTATTCTTGGATGAATTTTTCAATATCAACATTGTCATTAAATTTTATGAAATAATGTGAGCTAGGTGCAACATTCACACCAGGGGATAATTTTCCCGCTGTTATTCCCACTCGGCGAATGTTATATAATTGTTATACATTTCTAGAAAGAATATTCTTAGAAGGAATGTATTCAAAATCTTTCTTTACCCATATTTAGAAAACACATGGCACGGTTTTAGGTTTACCGTCTGGGGTTTCAAATTTGTCGTAGTCCATTTCGAAGACTAGATGGTAAAATTTATTGAACACTTTCTTCATGGACTCTTTCTTAAAAGAACGTGGCAAGATAAAGGAAATACTTTTGGCGTCGTTCTTACAACAATGCCGAATGAATTTATTCGCTAGATGGCACATAACCCCAAAAGGAGGGTTTCCTAAATAATGTGCGTTAAGATCTGTTGTCATGAGAAAATCTTGTTGGATGATATTTTATACACTTTCTTATTCGAAGGTATTCTATAAAGGTTATATGTCATACATTTTACCAAAGTGAATGTATTTACCAAACCTCCCATCGCCAGCAGAGGGTTCAATAAGAAGTTCTCCTTTTAAGACTTGGCAGTGTTTGCGCCAAGCTTCAACAATAACATCGGGCTGAGACGTATAACACATGTCCTTGGTATCGTTAGTCATTTGATGGCCAAAAAATAAATTTCTAGTCCGTAATAATTTCTGATCGGTAATAAATTCTAATCGGTAATACTTCTAACTCATAAAACACTTGCGATAATGGAAAACGCTTATTCAAAGGTAAGTCTTTTTCGAGAATACTCTCTATATGAAGATAATACCAAAGAATGTGTTTCTTTACGAATGTGTTCTATCGTTTGGTTAAATTTGGCTACTACCGATTTTTCATCTATGTCGTGCCTATCTTACCATCCTGTGGGAGTGTATAAAACTATAAGAATTGAACTTCTGTCAGAAACTTTCACATTGAGTTTCATTTACTCAACTTCCTCATCTGATATAAGTTCAGCTCCAATGGATTTAGATGAGTCTATTAAATTGATTTTGATGTGCGTGATTTTGATCTCTCTGATTTTGGCATTTTCGTCTCTAATAGAAGGTTGATATCGCGCTATCTTATAAATATGATTTTAAGTCTTGAATTCGAAATTAATTATTTTTTAAAACTGTTCATAGGGAATATTTTTGATAATATTCTCATTCTAAAACAGTGTGCATTTGAAATGTTTTTATATATCAATAGATATTCGATTATGTTAAAACAAGAAACTTATAACCGAGGAGGATGTGTTTTAAAAGACTTTCTTTTCGAAAATATTCAACTTAATGATATTGTATATTTGGTGAAAGCGTTTAAAAAGTGGTTTTTGTTTTTAACCAGTGATGAAGTTTAGTGGTAATATCACAACACCTCCGGAAATATTTTCCTAGGAGGTGATTAGTTGTTCGATGAAGATCTCGTATAAATCTTATTGGCCGGCGTTTAGTAGTTCTTTTAGATCTGTTTTAATTTTGTTCTTTGCCAGATAAGGAGGATTTGCTATAACGAAATATTTTTTGCCTTATATCGGTTCGCTAAAAACATTATTTTTCAAAGTATCTAATTGTTTAAAACAAACTCCGTCTGGTGGAGGTGCCGTGGGTGTTTTTATGTCGAACGCCAAAATGGTTTGATTTTTTAGTTATGAGGATAGTTGGTTTAGTAAATCGTATTCTCCACAAAACGGTTCTACGAAGATTGTGTTTTTGAAGTCGGTTAAGTGAATACCTTCCATGAGAGAAGTGTCTGTGGAATAGTGTAATGTTTTTGTTAGATCGATTGTGTCCTTAGGATGGTGTTTCAGTTTTAAACGTCAAAAAAATAAAATTTATACTCATAGGAAGGATCACTATATGTATAGATTTTAAGCAAGTGGATACATAGCATTACATTAACCAGATAACTTTTTGAGCGCATCGATAAAGAACTGGAAATTATTAGCATTAAAGTTGATTTATATCTGGTTTTAATTCTCCTACGTGATAAATTCATTAATATTTGTAAAGATACCATTATATTGAGGTAGTGGACGATTTCGATCTATAAAACGTGATATTAGTTCTTGTATTTTTTAGAATTTTGTTCTTATTATATTCATATATGGAACACGATAGATATTAGGATTTACACCATCTTGTAGATCTTAGAACACGTTTAATATTTATCCAGCATTATTAGTAACAACAAAAGATCTTAAAACAGTTATAGTAATAATTTGTTTTATAATAAATCGCATTCTGTTGTCTGCTGGTTAAACGTTTTAAAATATTTGATTGTATATGGTATTCAAAGCATTTAATATATTTGTGCAACGTTATGATATTGTGTCGCGGAGTAAATTATTACCGGCATTAATCGGTATTGTAGATAATATATTAGTCACAGCTTAAGGAATTATATTAACGGGTGGATTTCCAGGTATTAGTAAATTATTATCGCTATGCAACCATATATTTACCAACGCTGAAAATGCGCTACCAGATTATCGATATACCATTTATAAAATTTAATCACCTGCGGCTCTTCTATCAAGACTTTCAACCAATAAATGGTATAAAAATAATCCATAAATTTATAATCTAAAGAAGTTCACATGAGTACCATTCTCGGGTTGGAACCGATCCGCAACATCGACCTCCAAAAAGTATCTAGTGTTAGGACTGGTTAATTCAATAATGTTCGATTATGCACAAAACAGACCATGATTTAGGTACACTGCTTGAGTTTGTACTTGTATAGGTTGATCAACAAGTTCATACCTCCTTTCATTATGGTTATACTATTTATCATGAGGATTAGTATCGAATATTAAATAAATTTATTTCCATGGTTTGTAACTATTATCATCCCACATACCACCGACAACATGATTTATATGATCATCAGGGATTTCTATTTTATATACATTATTGACATTGGGTTTATGTTGGATAACTTTAACAGTAATGTTACCATTATTAAAAGGACCGATATTCACATTATCATATATACATACGATTTTACCATTTTCAGTAACATCATATGCATCAGCAATATTATTTGCAAGACGATTAATCACATTTCTAATAATATTGTTCATCTTTGTCCCAACATTATTAGCTTAATAAAGTTCTATAAAATTGTTTTAAAGATTAAGTGTTATATCCGGATATTTATCCATTAACATGTTATCTGTTAACATATATTTTATAGATTATTCTTAAAAGTATCGTATATCATCTTAAGGAAGAGCATTAACATCATCAATTAATGGAGATAGTATATTAACATTCTCATTAGGATTTATTTAGATCTATGTGGTTTTTAATGACTCGGCTGTTTATTGTATATTTTATGCATTTTGTACACCAGTAGTATTGAGTGGAATTTAATGTTAAATTTGGTATAAACATTTGGCAGGAAAATTATTAGGTTGGAGCTATCTTAGATTGATGAGAGTGTTGATCTTGTGTTTTAAAGCATTTTAAAACACTGTAACATTATGTGTAAAATCATTATAATTTTTGATCATCTCTTACATTATATCTATATTACCATTATAAACCCCGTTTTAATCAAACCAACCACCTTAACCCATATCATCACCATCATTCATGGGTTGACCAAGGCCTTCATTTTCCCAATCAATCTAAACTCCACCAACATTCTCATCATTACTATACATACAATATATCTATTTACCCAAATCGATTAAATGGGCTATTCTAAAAACATGAACTTATTTAATTTACAATTTCATATAATTTAATTTACA
>JAEIGA010018630.1_pt1 | contig 10583 bp, 8 predicted proteins | sample 9270691 | NCBI WGS metagenome assembly JAEIGA01 (sample SAMN17057246, study PRJNA624740) | gut metagenome | biome: biome; isolation source: fecal sample | host: Bos grunniens | place: China: Xizang | collected 2019
CTATTTGATAGAAAATATTTATGATTATGAACTTCCAATAATTGAAATTGCAGCCTATTTTTCTGCTACTTTTGGGTTGCGAACTGAAACTATAAGGTTATTAGAATTCTGTGTGTATGAAAGTGGTGGAATTTTAGATAAGAATGTAATTTCTCCTTATGTAAGTAATGCAACTTCAATGAATTTAGCAAATGTATATAGTTCTGTTGGAAAAACAAATATGGCTTTAGATTTATATGGAAAAATTGCTGGGCGTGAAAGTAAAAATTCCGTTAGATCTGAAATCTTTTACAAAATTGCATGTATTTACACAGATCAAGGGGATAAAAAAAATGCCTTGCGTTCTGTCGATTATGCTTTATCAATTTATCCAGAAAACGCAAAGGCATCTTTATTAAAAACAAAATTACAATAATAAAAAAATTTTTTTTTAGCAAATAATTGCAATGATGTCGCTCATCCTTAAAATTAAATGATCTTCTCCATCGATTTTAATTTGTGTTCCAGCGTATTTGTCATACATAATTTTATCACCAACGCTTACAGTAATTTTTTCTTTTTCTGTACCAGGTCCAACAGCAATTACTTCTGCAGTTTGTGTTTTTTCTTGTGCTACTTCTGGAATAATGATTCCACTTGAAGTTTTTGTCTCTGGCTTTGTGTTTTTTACAAGAACTCTGTCTGCTAATGGTTTAATTTTCATAACTTAGTTTACCTCAATAAAATTGTTTATTAATAATCGTAAAAAACGATATCTATAATTTACTAAAATCAAATGGGAATCGTCAAGTACAAATAATTTTATTCTTTAGATTCATCTTTGCCTTTTTCTACATATTTTTTGATTTGCATTTCTGCAACTTTCTGCTGATTAATTACACATGGCCCTGATATACAACCGCCTTCACAAGACATAACTTCTACAAGGTTTGGTGTTTGGTCTGTGTAAGGTAAGATTCCGGCTTGGATTTTTCCGAAGTTTTGAAGTTGTTTCATACCTTCTTTTCCAAGTCCGTTAATTACAGTTGCACGTAAAATTGAAGGATCTTTTAATCGTAATTTTACAGCATTAGCAACACCCCCAGAAATTGCAAAGTTTCTTCCTGATTTTGAAGGTTTTTCGCTTTCTAGTTTTTCTTCTGCATCAATTTGAAGTAAATCAATATTTTTCGCAGTAAAATATGCAGCTAATTCTTCTGCAGAAAGAACATAGTTTACATTGTCATCGTCCATACCTTCGCGACGTTTAGCAAGACAAGGGCCAATGAAAACTGTAATAGCATCAGGATTTTCTTTTTTTGCAAGTTCTGCAATATATCTCATAGGACTTTTTGTGTCTGAAATACAAGGATCAAGTTCTGGAACGTGACGGTGTACAGCTCTAACGTAAGCTGGACAACATGATGTTGTCATTAATTTTTCACCACGCGCCATTCTTTCTTCAAACTCTTTTGCTTCTAAAGTTGCTGTAATATCTGCACCTTTTGCAACTTCGTATACTTTTGAAAAACCTGCCATTAAAAGTGCTTTTTCTAATTGTTCAGAAGATGCCTTAAACTGCCCGGCAATTGCAGGTGCATACATTGCTACAATTTTTTTATTATTTAAGATGTGTTTTAAAACATCAACAAGTTGGCTTTTATCCATCATGGCACCAAATGGACAGTTTCGCATACAGTTTCCACAGAAAATACATTTGTGATAATCGATTGTTTCTTTTCCGTTTTCGTCTTTAGAAATTGCTCCAACTGGGCATGATTCTTCACATGGAACAGGAATTTTTATGATAGCGTGGTATGGACAATTGTTCATACAAAGACCGCAGTTTACGCATTTTTCTTTATCAATTACAGCTCTGTGATTTTGAATTGTGATAGCTTTTTTTGCACAGTTCATCATACATGGACGAGCAATACATGCCTGACATCCATTTGTAACTAAATAATGAGTTTTTACACAAGCATTACAAGCTTCATCCAGAACTGTAAGCATTGGCCAAGTTGGTTTTTCGCGTTTTAAAGCTTCTGTAGCATATTCTGCAAGTTTTTTTTCATCATCATAATTTTCAAGACTACAACCAAGACGAGCAATTACTCGCATTCGTAAAATTTCTCTATCATGAAAAATACAACAACCCATTGGTTCTCTTGAGCGAGGTGCCATTTCTCTTGGAATTGCGTGAACACCTTCTTCAAGTTTTCCTTCGAGCATTAATTTTGCAATACGTACTAAAATCTCTCGTTTAATTACAGCTGTATTATTATTTATATGAAGCATAATTTTTCCTTAACAGTAGAATAATATCAGTTATCTTGAAAATTGAGAATAGGATGATTCTTTGAAGAATTACCAATGTCCGCTGGCACCTCCGCCACCAAAGCCGCCACCACCACCAGAGAATCCTCTAAATGAAGAACCTCCACCGAATGATGAACTATTAAAATTTGATGGTCTTATGTTGTGGTGAATATGTGTATTTCCAGATGAACCTAATACTTTTGAAAGGAAAATCCATTTGAAAATGCCACCTTTTGACATGATGATTGTTAAAACAAAGAGCAACCAAACAATCATAAAAATAACGCCAACTGCTTCACCACCACTTTCATCTGTACCGTTCAAAACTGCATCAGAAACTAATTCTACATTGTTAGAAGCAATTCCACCCATATTTTGAATGCCTTTTAAAATTCCTTCTGAATAACGACCTTCCCGGAATTCTGGAATAATTACATTTCTAATAATTAAACCACATTTTGCGTCTGTTAGACTTTCTTCAAGACCGTAGCCAACTTCAATTCTAACTGTTCGTTCTGCATAAGCAACAACAAGTAAAGCTCCGTTGTCTTTGTCTTTTTCGCCAAGTTTCCATTTTTCTGCTGTTTTAATAGAAAAAGAGGCAATATCTTCACCTTCTAAAGATTGAACAGTTAAAACTGCCATTTGAATTCCTGTGGAATTTTCCAAAGATGCTAAATATTCTGTAATTTTTGCTTCTGTGTTTTTGCTAATAATTCCTGCGTAGTCGTTTACGCGGCCTTCTAATTTTGGAACAGCCAAAGCAAAAACATTAAAACTTAAAACAAAAAATAAAGTTGCAATGATTGATTTTCTTTTGTTTAGTACCATTCTTCATCCTCCAAAATTACAAGTCCATCTGGATATTCGTTTGGATTTTCTTCACTTGGTGGAAAATTTTCTATAAGAAGTTCACCACATTTTGAAATTGAATTAATGAATCCGTCTTTTGCTTTTTTGTTTTTTAAACTTTCTGCCAATTCGTCTGCAATCAAGTTCCACAAATCTTGTGAAATTTTTGAAGCTATACCTTGGTCAGCAATAATTCTAACTTGTTTTTCCATGTAAGAAACAAAAATTAAAATGCCAGAATTTTCTTTTGTTTTGTAGATTCCGCTTTCTGTAAAATATCTGAACGCTCTGTGTGTAACGCAGTTTTTTCTAACTTTTGCAGGAATAACCAAGCGGTCTATAAATGGAATGTTGCAAAGATAAAAAATCAAAACAACAGAAGCTAAGAATGTTACAATAAAAAATGCTGGCATAATCCAAGAAGGTTGATTTTGCCAATACAGCTTTTCATACAATTTGCTAATGGCGTTTGCAAAAGGTAAAAGAAAAATAATAAGAACTGAGGCAATTCCGTTTGCTGCTAACAATTCCCAAAATGAATAATGTGCACTTTCTGGGGCAACAGCAACGGCAATTTCGCCTGAAGTTTTTAATTCAATTTCTGCAATCTTGTTTTTAATTTCTTCAAAATCTTTTTCAGAAAGATTTAACTCTTTAATCAATTTTTTTTGTTTCATTAATAGCTTCCTATTTTGTAAAAAAATTATAAATTAAAATTCTACTTTTGGAGCAGACTGAGCTTCTGAACTAGCTGTAAAACTTTGTTTTTTATCAAATCCGCTCATATTTGCAATAATGTTTCCAGGGAATTTTCTAATTTTGATGTTATATTCTTTTACAGCGTCGTTAAATCTTTTGCGAGCAACTGCAATTCTGTTTTCTGTTCCTTCAAGTTGATCTTGTAAAGCCAAGAAATTTTGATCTGCTTTTAATTCGGGATATTGTTCTGTAACCATTAAAAGACGTTGCAAACTTGCTCCCAAGTTATCTTGAATTTGTTGATATTTTGCAAATGCTTCTGGATTATTCAAAACATCTTCGCTAATGTTGATTTGTCCTCCGGCACTTGCACGAGCTTCTGAAACTTGTGTAAGAACTTCGCTTTCGTGGCTTGCATAACCTTTTACAGTTGAAACAAGATTAGGAATTAAATCATAACGACGTTGATATTGGTTTTGAACTTCTGCCCATTCTGCAGAAACAGTTTCGTCTAATGTTACAAATGAATTGTATGTATTTTTATATGCAGAAAAAATTGCAAAAATACAAACAACAACAATAATTAAAGCAATAAGCCATTTTGGAAATTTTTTCATATCCATTCTCCTAAGGTAAAAAATATTACGTTTAAATTTAATTATAAATGGACAAATGGTCAATATAAAAAGAAAATGAGAGTAAAAAAGTATAATAAATCAAATAAAACAAATTATTTGACAAAAATTAATCTTATTGCTAGAATAACAGTATAAATTAAAAATCCCATGAGGGAGTAGCAAGCGTATAACGTAGCAAGTCAACATCCTGGTAAATAATTTTGCCTGGCTTGTTTTAAATTGCGAGACTCATGTATAGCAAAACTATACGTGTAGTCTAAAAATCAGAATATAGATTTGAATGCCCAAGTATAGTTTTCTATACTTGGGTTTTTTGTTTTTTCGCAATAAACAAGTTGGAGGTAAAATATGTTTATTACATTAAAAAATGCTACAAAAAAATACGGAGAAGGGGAATCTTTAGTTTATGCCCTTGATCACGCAAATGTAGAAATTGAAAAAGGTGAAATTTGTGTTATTTTGGGGCCCTCTGGTTCAGGAAAATCTACTTTATTAAATATGCTTGGTGGTTTGGATCACTTAGATGAAGGTGAGATTTTTGTTGGTGACAGAAATCTATCTGGTTACAAAAGTAAAAAATTAACAGAATATAGAAAAGAAGATGTTGGTTTTGTTTTTCAATTTTATAACTTAATTCCAGATTTGACAGTTGAAGAAAACGTTCAAGTTGTTTCTGATATTTCTAAAAATCCATTAGACATAGAAGAAGTATTAGATGCAATGGGAATGTTAAAGTATCGTTACAGATTTCCAAAGGAACTTTCTGGCGGACAGCAACAAAGGGTTGCTATTGCTAGGGCAATCATCAAAAATCCAAAAATTTTATTGTGTGACGAATTAACTGGTGCTTTAGATACAAAATCTTCAAAATCTGTTTTGGAATTCATAGAAAAAATTAATAATCTTTATAAAACAACAACAGTAATTATTACTCACAATGAAAAAATTGCACAAATGGCAGACCGAATTATTCGCATAAAAGATGGAAAAGCACAAGAAAACAAAAAGAACACATCAAAAAAAACTGCAAGTGAGTTAGAACTTTAATTTTTATAGAGGTAAGATAAAAACTGCCAGAAATATTGTCAGTTTTTATCTTTAATAGTTTGCGTTGCAAACTACATATATATTGCTGTTTTTCACTTTGTTGCAAAACAGCGTAAAAAGTCAAATCGAAAATTGATATTTTCTCATTGACTTTTTTATGGAGGTAAGAGAAAAAATGAAACTAAATAAAAGATATTTTAGAAGTATAAAAAGCAATAAATCATTTTATGTTTCTGCTACAATTTTAACAATAATGACTTTGTTTTTGTTTTACATGATGAATGTGGCTGGCAAAGCAATTTGGAATTTTGGTGATGAATTTTTTATTTCGCAAAATTTGGAAGATGCACATTTTACAACTTATATTCCAATTTTAGATGAAGATTTAAAAAAACTTGAAAAAGAATTTTCTGTTCAATTAGAACCAGAATATTATTGTCATGTTGAAACAGATAAAACTACAACAAGAGTTTTTAAGAAAACAGAAAAAATCAATCTTTATTCTATTACAGAAGGAAAAGATATTACAAAAAATGATGAAGTGATAATTTCTGAAGGATATGCTGTTTTTAATAAAATTGCTTTAGGTGATTCAATTAAAATTGGAAATAAAAATTATACAATTACTGGATTTTTTCAGCGTCCTGATTATTTGTACATGTTGCCAAATGAAAATGATTCTTACAAAAATGTTACGACCTTCTTTTTGGCTTATGTTACAAATGAAGAATTTGAAAAAATTGGAGGAAACAATTGTAATTATTTAGTTCGTTATGAAAAAGATAATCAGATTGAATTCAGAAAAGCAATAAATGAAAAGTATTATATGAACAGTTATCTTTCGGCAAAAGAAAATATGCGCATTGATATGGTAAAAATGCAAGCCGATATGTTTGTTGTAGTGTCTTACATTATTTTGGCTGTAATGCCATTAATTGTGGTTGTCTTAGTAAGTATAGTAATAAAACGAAAAGTAAAATCTGAACAAAGATTAATTGGAACTTTATCTGCACTGGGGTATAAAAGAATAAAGTTGATGATTCATTATGCTGGTTTTGCCATGATTCCGGGACTTCTTGGGGGAATTTTAGCAACAATTCTTACAATGTGTGGAGCGCAAACTTTTGGACAACTTTGTTTAATGGATTATGAGCCAATGCGAATTCAATGCAAAATGAATTTTGAAATTGCTGTATTGGGAATTATTATTCCAACTGTAATGTATGTAATTTCTGCAATGAATGCCGTTTACAAACTAACCAAAAAAGATACTGTGCTACTGCTTAACGGAAATTCTGATCAAGGTGAAAAAAATTACAAAAATGTTTTAGTAAAACAAAAAATTTCTTTTAAAATAAAATATGTAGTTCGGTCATTAATTGGAAATCCTTCTAGAACTTTTGTTGTTTTTTTAGGAATCTTTTTGGGAAGTTTTATATCTCTTTTAGGTTACAGTCTTTTAGACACAATGGAAAATACAAAACAAAATATGATTGATGAAATTGGCACTTTTGAATATCAATATGTGTTAAATGAATTAATTGATTCAAATCAATATGGTGGAGAACCAATTATTATGTCTTCCCTTGAAAATCAAAATGGTGAATTGTTTAATATTTGGGGAACTTCAAATGAAAATCCATTTTTGTCTTTAAAAGATATGGAAGGAAATCAAATAAATCTTGATGAGGGCTATTTTGTTACAAGTGTTTTTGCAATGCTTCAAAATGTAAAGGCTGGGGATGATTTTGTTTTATTAAACCCATATACATTGGAAGAATTTTCTGTAAAGATTAAAGGAATTATTAACAACGATATGCAAAATGCAATTTTTTGTAATAAAAACAATGTTGCAAAAATTTTGGGAATTGAAGAAAACTATAGCAATGTAATTATGAGCGATGTTCCTCTAGAGATTCCTGAATCTAAAATAATTCGCACAATTAAAAAGGCAGATTCAAAAGAAAGTTTTGAAAATATGTCTTCACAAATGGATGTTATGATTTACTTTTTGATAGCAATTGGAATAATTATTTGTGTTGCTTCTATTTATATTGCAGTTAATATGTTGATTTCAGAAAACAAATCAAATATTTCTATGTTAAAAGTGTTGGGATATGATGACAAAATGATTAATAGTATTGTACTGAATATTAATCATATTTTGTTGCCAATAGGTTACTTGTGCAGCATTCCTTTTGTATTTCTTTCTGCAAATTGGTTTATGGCTTTTTTAGCAGAATTCATTGGAGCTCTTCCTAAGTCTTATATTGCACCAGAAAGTTTTTTGTATACAGCAATTGTTGTAAGTGTTAGTTATTTTGGTTCTATCTTTTTGCTAAGAAAAAAAGTATCAAAAATCAACATGGTAGAAAGTCTAAAAGGAAATAGAGAATAATTAAAAAATATTGCTTGTTTTTCTAGAATTTTCTCTGGGATTGAAAAAATAAGCAATATATTCTATATTAGATAGGCTTTGTAAAAATAATAATTTTGTAATAATGTAGTGTTTTGTTACAAAATGTAGGGGTATATATAAAATGGATAAAGAAGTATTTGATTTTTCAATTGAAAGTTTGGGACCATGTACAATTAAATCTCCAATTAAATTTTCATTGGAACACGGTGACTTTACTGCAAATTATGTAAGTGACGATTCTTACGTTATCAATAATATCAATATTTATGATACAAAAGAACCAATTAAATTGGATTCATCAAACTTAATTCAAAAAGCTGGTCCAAGAGAAAAAATCTATTTTGACCCAAAACATGCAAAAGCTGGTATTTGTACTTGTGGTGGATTATGTCCTGGTTTAAATGATGTAATTCGTGCAATTGTTAGATGTTTGAATACTCGCTATGGTGTAAAAACAATTAAAGGCTATCAATACGGATACCACGGATTTTTTGCAGACAGTGGTTATGAACCAATTGAACTTGATCGCTATTTAATTGATGAAATTCACAAAATTGGTGGAACTTACCTTGGTACAAGTCGCGGTGGTGGAACAAGAACTTCTGAAATTGTTGACTGTCTTGAAAGAGACGGAATTAATATGCTTTTTATTATTGGTGGTGACGGAACACAACGTGGTGCTTACGATGTTGCTTGTGAAGTTGAAAAACGCGGAATGAAATGTGCTGTTGTTGGTATTCCAAAAACTGTTGATAATGACTTAATGTTTATTGATCGTTCATTCGGTTTTGAAACAGCTGTTCAACGTGCAAAAGAATCTATTGCTGCTGTTCATATGGAAGCTGCAAGCCAAATTGGTGGAGTTGGTCTTGTAAAATTAATGGGACGTGAATCTGGATTTATTGCAACTGCTGCTTCTTTGGCAAGCCACGAAACAAACTTCTGTTTAATTCCTGAAGTTCCATTTGAATTAGAAGGAGAAAACGGATTCCTTGCTTGTTTGGAAAGACGTCTTGCAAAACGTGGTCACGCTGTAATTGTTGTTGCTGAAGGTGCAGGACAAGATTTACTTTCTTCTACAAATGCAACAGATGCTTCTGGAAACAAAAAACTTGCTGATATTGGTATTTTCTTAAAAGCTCAAATTGAAAAATACTTTAAAGAAAAAAATATTGAAATTAACTTAAAATATATTGATCCTTCATACCAAGTTAGAGCTAGTGTTACAACTGCAAGCGATTCAATTTATTGTGAACGTTTGGGAAATAACGCTGTTCATGCTGCAATGGCTGGGAAAACAAAACTTGTAATTGGTTTGGTTCACGACAAATTTGTTCACTTGCCAATTAAAGCTGTTACAGCTCACAGAAACGCTGTTGATCCAGAAGGTTCATTATGGCGCGATGCTTTGGATGCAACTGGTCAACCAGTTCTTATGGTTAATGATCTTGAAGCTGCTCATGCAAAAATGGCTGCAGCTGTTGCAGGAGCAAAAAGCAAACCAAGCGAACAGAAAAAGAATAAATAATTCAAAATAAAAAAACGGGTTGTCCAAAAATGAACAACCCGTTTTTTTTGTAGTTAGAATTGCGTTAGGCTATGGAGCCCCGAAGTTCCATTATGCAGATTTTCTGCATAATGGAATGCGCGTTAGCAAAGGGCGGAACAGCCGACTGTGGCTTTGCCACAGGAACGCCCTTAAAAAAATGAAAAAATTACATAACTCTAAAACTTTCTGGTGCACCCAAATAAGAATTAAGCAATTTTACATCTGATTTATGAATTACAATTTTTTGCAATACAAGATTTGGAGAAAGTGGATAAACTTTTAATTTGTTCATTCCGGCAAAACATGGGAGTGTTGCTTTGCAAATTCTTATGCTGTTTGTAACATCTGTAGACCAAGGTTCTTGATTGTCTCCAACTGCAAAATTTTCGCTAACAACTTGAACTGTTTGGTATTTTCCGTTTACGCAAATTTCAAATTCAAACTTGTTATCTTTGTAAGCTGGGTTTGAAGGATTTAAGTAGAATTCAAAATTGTAATTGTCGCTTTCACAAACAACAAAATTATATTCTATGCAAGGTGCTTTTTTGCTGTTTGTAAAACTTGTTGTTACTGGGAAATATTTCATTGCAGATTTTGTTTTTCCGTATTCTGGCAATTCTTTAAATCCTGTTGAACAAGCTGAATAATTTGCTGCTTCAATTGAAATGTAGTTTGTTGTTTGAACGTAAGTTCCTTGTGGATAATTTACGTTTGGAACATTTGCGTCCACAAGAATATTAATCAAAATTCTTCCACCGTGGCCATCTGTTCCTTCAATTTTAATGTTTGCTGTTTTTTCTGTTGTTGTGCTAAGTTTTTCTCTGTCTATGCAAACTTCAATTGAATCAATTGATTCAACTTTTCCTTCTGTGCTGCTCAAAGTAAGCCAATCTTTATCGCAAGAAAGTTTATATTCACAACCTTGTTTGCAACCAGAAGCAATTTTAATTACAGCTTTTGTTGTATTTGGATTTTTGAAAGAGTCGATTAATAAAGTTTTTCGGCTCCAGTCTCCACCGCAAGTTGTAATTTCACAGCCGTCAATCCAAGCAATAAGTCTGTCTTTTCTTGAACCTTCCAC
>JAEIGA010018631.1_pt1 | contig 10582 bp, 12 predicted proteins | sample 9270691 | NCBI WGS metagenome assembly JAEIGA01 (sample SAMN17057246, study PRJNA624740) | gut metagenome | biome: biome; isolation source: fecal sample | host: Bos grunniens | place: China: Xizang | collected 2019
GCCAACTTCTTTCGCCATAATGCGAGCCAAGGTTGTCTTTCCGCAACCGGCAGGTCCGGTCATCAAAAATACATGTGAACCATTTTCCATCTCTTTTTTAAGACTTTTAATGGTTGCTTCATTACCAACCATATCTTCCAAAGTATTCGGACGATATTTTCTGTAAAGTTCCATTTTTTCCATTTTTTACACCTCATTATTTATTATAGGAAGAATAACAATTCGTTCGCATACGGTAACGATTTCGCCCAATCAATAAAGCTCTTTGACCATTCCGTCAATTTATGATTTTTCCTATGATTTACCATGTTCAAAACATTTTCATAGTTCATGGAAATTGTTCTTGTTTGCAGCCAAGATTCCGGCAGCAACCGAATTAATTCTTTCCAATACCTTTTGTCTTTTGTTTCGTTATATTTCCATCTAAGCCATTCAAGATTTTCAATCAATTCATACCAGACACCATCGGTATCGTCACTCCCATTATCTTGAACTAAAAAATTTCCTTCAAGATTTTCAAAATCATCCATTTCAAAACAATCTTTTGTAATTGGTGTTGACGCTAACTTGTGCATAGTAGAAGTCGAATTTGCAACCGTTCCGACCTTATAAGTGTCAAATTCTTTCCACCAATAAAGCGGGGCAGTTATATCAACTAATACAAAAATCTGCCGCATGAATTTCCGATGTTCTGAACCTGCTTTTATCAGAGTTTGAGCAAGTTTAAGGTCATTTTTACCAAAAGAAAATTCCGTAAAACCTTTAACAAAAAAACTATCAGATTTATTCCAGCTATTCATAGGGTTCCGCATTCCACGCAACGCACCTTTGAAATTAAAAACTTCAGTATTTTCAAATTTCATAATTCTATCCCCTCCTCAATCTGCCTAATTCGTTCTTCACAAATATGAATTATTTTCTGATAATCCATTTTACGACTTTCCGATTCCGTCATACCGGGTTCAGCTTTTTTTCTTAAAATCCTCTTGACAATGTCAGCGTCGAACGGATTTAATTTATATTCAATCCAAATGTCCCACGGCTGAATTTTATGTTTGGAATAATCAGATTTTCCGACATTGTGATCCCTTACAGAATTTTTAATTTCTATTTTTTTACTTTTATTAAAATCTTCTTCAACACTAAAACCAATTTTATTCGCCATTAAAATAATCCTCCTTTTTCATTATTACTGCAAATAACGCCGAAATCTTCAAGTCGTTTTTTAGCGAGATCAATGTACCAGTGTTTATCTAATTGTTTAACAACTTCCATTCCATTGACGTCCCGGTTGATAATGAAACAATGATCCGCAGTGTCCGCAAACTTTTCCCCGGCGTACCTGCGACCATCACTTCCACTTCCTTTCAACAGCGTTCCGATTGGATATTTGCATTTAAGAAGTTTCGTGTCGTTTTTGTCTTTACTTGCAAATACACGGAACGTTCTGTCAGTAAGATATTCCCCATTGTGCCAACCGTTTTTATAATTGCTTGATATTTTTACAATTTTTTGAAATTCTTTTATCATATTACAATTATTAATAGTGTCTTCAACCGGAACACCGTTCATCATGAAGTCGACAAGAGCTTTATTTACAATCGGCAAATCGTAGTTCAAATCATCAAGTTCCATGACATACGCACCCTTTCGCTCGAGCTTACCATTTGCAAATCTGAAAATATAATTATTTACATCTTTTTGATAAATTTCGGTAATTTCGTCAAACCCAAGACCCATTCCTGTCCGATGTTCCCACCTATGACAAATATTTTTGAATTTTTCAATACTTGCTTCGTTGTCGTCAACCTGCACAATTAATCCATCCGTATTCGATTGAATTAATTTAATGTACGGTTCCAAATGTTCGAGCAAATCTGTAAGCATTAATTGACCGTTGATACAAATATTATTTGCCATTTTCGGATCGTAGGCCGGTGAGAATTTATCCTTCATCATTCCATAAGCGCCATTCAAGACGATCTTGTAGGGAGCCTGTTCCTTCTTCTTCCCTTCTGCTTTTAGCTGCAAACGATATTTATAAATCCCTTTATATCGCCCCGGATTATTGCTATTTCGTGTCATAAATTCATATCGAATGATCTGACTTGGATAATAACTATTTACGTCAACATGAAATAATCGACCTTTTATATGCAAAGGTTCTTCCGGGCAACCATGCAACCCACCCCAGCCGAATTGATGTGGAACGCCACAAATATTCATTTCGAAATTATTTTTATAATCCAAATTCTTTTTATTTTCGAACCATTCTTTAGCATAAATATATTTTTTCAAGTGCAATGTAGGAACAATATCAATGTCGAATTCATCGTCATGTTCCTTTTTTTCGCATCCGAGGATTTTAGCAGTAAGTTGAGCCTGGGTAGAACTTATTAATTCGATAGGCATACCAAAAGTGTCTATGAGCTGAACCTGCGAATCATACAAATAAGTATCTCTTCTGAATACTTCGATAGTTTGTTCAACATCGTGAATATTATATTTAATTGTTTGATTCATTTCCTGCCGGGTCAATAACCTATTAATATTAAAATCAACCTCAGTCTCCCGGATGTCATTGCCCATGAAACCTTCTTTAGTTTTTAAGCTGTCTTTTGTGTAAACATCAAAATTATAAAAGCGAATATTTCTAAAATCCTTGTTTATCTGCCAACCTTTCAAACCCCTAACAATCAAATCATCATTTATTTTTTTAGGATTCATTCCGAGCAAAATCCCTTTCATGATGTTTGTGTCATAGGTGCGGCTGTTGTAACCTACCCAAAATTGATCTTTATGTTTTTTATAATATTTAATCAAAGCCGGTGTATTATTGGCAATAACCACCAAAGATCCTTCAATCGGATTGATAATTGTAACACACCAATCAAAAGGAAAAACTTCGAAATCGTAAAAGTTCAAAGAATGCGGATATTTTTCTTCCGTAAAATCTTGATATTTTTCCGGATTGAGCGGAATGTTTTTATTTACTTGTATTCGTTCTTCCTCTGGTATTATTTTTTTATAATCAAAAACAACTTTTTTTTCTACAACCGCAGGCGCAACTATAAGGTCTTTTTTAATGCTTGTTTTTTTAGGTTGTATTTTTTTAATTCCCTTTAATATTGCAACATCATCTTCATCTAATAAATTCATAATAAATCCTCATTGAATAAAATTACCCGAAACCAAACGATCCCGGGTAATTAGTTGTAATTTATTCTTCAGTTACCGAAGCATCTAAAGTCGCGAGCAAATGTTTCGACGAATCGGTTACAAACAACAAACGCGGAAGAGATTTACCATTGCGAACCGGTCCTTTCAGTAGGTAAAATTCGACGGTTCTTTGAGCGATAAACTGCATCATCTGAGCGTCGACATATACCGTGAAAGGTTCAAAATCTTCTTTAATTTCTTCTTCCCAACTTACTTTTTCGTTATATTTACCCGTACTCCTTTCAGAACTTACAACGATTTTTTCTTTAGAAATTCCAAGTCTTACGGCAGAACATTCAGAGATATTCATACTAAACGAAACAGCGCGGTCAATTGCGCTAAACATTTCTTTCGGGAATTTAGCGTGAAGAATTGCTTTTTTTACATCGGACGTCTCCATTATCGTCTTAATTTTTTCATACGGGAAACCCGATGTTTGTAATGTTTTAATGCTAAACAACGTTCCGTCTTCAGCCTTAAAATGAACCCAAGTATCCTGTAACTGCACGGCAACCAGTTTATTTAATTTAATCAATTCGGCCGCGCTGCTATCCGAAATCCAAATTTTAGGAAGTTTGATGTCTTTTACCGTGTAACAGTTGAACTGGTTTCCGTCAGCTGAAACAATATCAGAACCTTCGATGTAAACCCCGGAAAGCTGAGTTTTATTGCCTGCCATTTTGCAAACGGAAATTCCGGAAATAAAATCGTCATTCAAGTCCACCCAATCATCCTCATTCGGCGCAATGTTTTTCAACCTTGCAGCATAATCGAAATCCAACAACGTCATTTCGAGTTTCGCCTTGCCACATTTAAGCAACCAACTATTATCTTCCGTTACTGAGAACTTTATTTCGTCCCCCGGCAACTTCGAAACCGTTTTGAAAAATTCTTCGGCCTTTACGCAACCCTCAATCCCTTCTTCCAATAAACCTTCCGAACTTATTGGAACCGTCACTGAAATAGAATCATTGTAAGTGAAAATCTTTCCGTTATAAAAAACGAAACAATCTGCACCCTGTAAAACTGCAGAACCACTTTCAATTCCCGGCATCGCCATCTGTAAACATTTCACTAATTCTTTTTTCTGAACAAGCATATAATGTCTCCTATTAAAATTAATTTATACCTTTATATTTATTATTATAGGAATTACTTTATATTTTTACGTTTTTTATATTCTTCCAAAACCAATTTATTAAATTCTTCTTCTTTTTCGGTTGAAAATAAATCTTCATCTTTATCGTCTAAAACCTTTTTTAAATCCTTGTTTCTTTTATTTAAAACTTCCATTTGCTGCTCATCGATACTATTTTCCATAACTAAATAATAAGCCAACACGGAATCCGCCTTTTGTGTTAAACGATGAACTCTGTCTTCGGCTTGTTCCATGCCAGGCGCAGTATTACCGAATTCCAAGAAAACAACGGCTCTCGATCTTGTAAGTGTAAGGCCAACACCAGCGGATTTAATTTGTCCAATAAACAATTTTATTTTTTCATTATTTTGAAATTCTTCTTTAATTTCTTCGCGCTGCCTTGATGGAGTTTTGCCCGTTATGGAAACGGAAACTTTTTCGAATTCTTTTTTTAACAAATCACATGCTTCTTGATGCCAAATAAACGCAACCAAACAATCATTAAATTCAAGATAATCTTTTACCCATTGAATCATCGAATTCTTTTTTGCGTTAAATGCAGCTTGTTTTAGTGCTTCCAATTTGCTCAGAGCATTTTTTTCTTTATTTACAATTGCAAATTCTAATTCAGCGTCTATGTCGTCATATAATTTTCTATCCTGCGGAGATATTTTCATAGGTATAACGGATCTTATTTTTGGCGGTAAATCTTTTAAAACGTCTTTTTTCAACCTGCGGATCATGAATTTACTTATTTTATCATGTAATTCTTCCGCATTGCTTAAACCTTCGAAACTCCACCCGAAAAAAGTTTTTACCGGGTTACAATATCGCATTTTATACACCCATTCATTCGGGAAAGTTTTTTCGGCCAATATATGCAAACACGGATAAAATTGCAAAGTTTTCGTTTCATAAGGTGTCCCGGAGCAAAATATCTTTTTCGCACCTGCCAAAGTAAAACATATTTGATTCATTGCCCTGGTTCTTATTGTTGTCAAATTGCAAATAGATTGAATTTCGTCTGCGATAATTGTATTGAAGTTAAGTTTTATTAATTCGTCGCACCACCCGTCAACCTTAATAACATAATCTTTAATTAATGATTTATATGTGTATATTTTTACATTTAATTTTTGTTTGGTTTCGTTATCTTCAGCCAATCTAACTTTTTCTTTTAATTTTTTAATTTTCCTTTTAATGTCGGAAAAATATTTTTTTTGTTCCGGGTTGTCTGTACCAAGTATGTCATAATTAATTATTAATATCGGGTATTTTTCAACAAATTCTTCAGATAAATATTCTGCTTTTCTGCCTTCAATAACATAAGCATCCAAACCCGCCCATTTTTTGACTTCTTTTCGCCAGTTTTCTTTCAAACTTGCAGGCGCAACAATTAAAGCAGGCAAACAATTTTCTTTATATTTCAAATAGGTTGCAGCCTGTGGAGTTTTTCCCAAACCCATTTCATCTCCAAGCAATATATTTCTATTGCTCCCGAGCATGTATTTAACACCTTCTTTTTGAAATGGATATAATTCATATTTTCCGTCCATAGATTTAAAATCCATGCACCCATTATTAACCGAAATTTCTTTTAATGTCGATTTTTTATCTTTTAAAAATATTTTAGCACTTTCATCAAAACGATAACCCAAATCAAACAAAGTTCTCGCGATCTTTTTAACCGGTGGAAATACATATATTCCAACCGTCGGAATATATTCACTTTCATATTCTTTCGCCAACTCCAAAACCCGCTTATAATCTTTTCCCCGGGAAAGCTGCACACACAATTTTTCACCGTCAAAAAATACGCTCATTATAACTCCATAAAATCAAAATACCCTTGCTCGTTATAGGAGTCACGAGCAAGGGTCAAAACCAATAATTCGGTTTTAATACGTTTAATTTAATGTTAATAAATCAAACATACAATTTGAAACCTCTAGAATTCCAAAAGTTTCCGCATTCCACCCATAATTTCTCTATTGCCTGCTTTGAAGAACTGAAATATTTTGCAGCCATGGAAACGGTCGGAGTCCTTTTATTTTTACATTCCCAACTTCGTCCGATGATCCAAACAATAAGTTTATAAGCAGCCTCGGAGAGTGATTCTTTGGCTTCATTCAAAAAATCGAAAACGTCCGGAGAAAATTCTCTTGCCGGTAACGTTGATTCATAATTTTCTTCAGCGTCGGCATCATAATTATCATCAGCGAAATAATCCTGCATTAAATATCCGCGCTGTCTTTTATACGTTTTCACATAGTCACCAAGTCGATTCAACTGAGTATATAAATAAGTACAAAAAGAAGCTGATTTTGAAATATCGTATTTATCAACACATTCGCAAAAAATCAAAAAACCTTGCGATTCCAATTCGTAATAATCCACCCCATATTTTTCCGAATATGTATGTGCTCTTTTTCTAATAAGATTCACATATTTCTCAAAAAGCTCTTTTTCCATCCTACGGCTCCTGTAAATTAATTTTATAAATATAATATACAGTAGTTTTTATTTTTTGTAAAGTATTTTTAATAAAAAATTAATTATTTTCCGCTATTTTTACTTTAGAAATTCCGTCAATCTTTTTTACTTCAAAAATTCTGTCAGAAACGTCAATAATTTCCCCAATGTGAGAAACCATAATAATTTGAAGATTCATTCTTTTAGATAATATTTTAAGTATTTCTCCGGCTCGCTGCTGCAAATCACGGCTTAAAAATCTAAAAGGTTCATCGAGAACAATTACATTGTCGGTTCCTTGTTCCAAGGCATAGCAGGCAATTCGAAGAGCAAATGTCGTAAGATCTACAACACCGCCCCCGCTCGCTTCCATTGGGTCAACCTGCCGCCCTGTTTTCTGATCCAAAAACACAAGTTCGGCTTCAGTTTTTCCACGGGAAATTTCAAATTTAATCTGAAAAGTATATTCACCGGGAAAACATGTTTCCAAGGCTAAATTAACAATATCTTCAATCTGAAATCTTAAATGCTCTTGAGTTTCCTGCGCAACCTTTTGAAGAAATGCTTGCGAAGTTTCAATTAATTTCAACCGGTTTTCAAGTTTTTCTTTTTTTGCTGCGCATTGTTCCATTTCCCGGTCTAATTGAAATTTTATGCCTTTACACTTCTGAACCATGTCTTTAATTATTTCAATATTCATAAATACACCCATCACGCTAATTCTTCTTCAAGATCGTCCCAATTGTTACAGCTTATAATTTTATCATAAACGATTTTTTTTCGTTCTTCGGTCTTTTTTAATTCTTCTTCTTTGCCTGCTTTTATTTTTTTAATTTCGTTTACATCGTCAGTCCCATAATTCTTCTTCCATTCTTTTTTAATTGTTTCGATTTTACCTTCCGATTTTGCAGATTCCAATTCAGCCCGGTTGATAATTTCCTTAATTCTTTCAACTTCATTAACATTCATCTTCATACTCCTTGATAATTGATGTTTTTAATATTCGCACATTTTCCAAAGTTTCTAATATCTTCGAAAGTGTTTTGTATTTTGCCCATTTACAAAATATTGCTCCAAGGCCGGATTTCAATAATTCAGTTCTTTTTTCCTGCATGAACGCAGAATTTATTTCTTCAATTGGTTTATTAAACAAAAATTCAAAATAACTTTCCAAATTTATTTTTTCAGCAATACATTCATTAATATCTTCTCCGAAAAGTTTTTTTGTTAGTTTCGAAGTTTCCTTATAAATCTTATTGTAATAATTATCAGTAACTTTCAATTTCAAGCCTCCATCAATTCTTCAAGCATATTTATCATTTCGTCGCTGAATTTATTTTGTTGTATTGCCCGGTAAACATTTTCTTTAAAATCAAGTGAAATGTTCTTTGTGTCAGCTAATTTATTCACGAAATTTTCAATTCTTTCAGTTCGTTCTTCTTCCTTCAAAATGTAACTATCATCAACAAACTGTTCATTGTCTATTATAGGAACAAATTCAGCAATTTCTTTATCAGTATCCACTAAATAAACACCGCATTGATAATCTTTCATATCACTCGCCTGGCGCAGTAAACAACCCGGATTTATTACATGACGACCATTTTTTTGATAATGAAAATTATGGTGATAATCCCCGGTGAAAATCCATTTTGCATTCGGGAATTCATTTAATAAATCTTTAGCTGTCAGAGCGTCAACGTTTGGCGGCAAACTTTTAGCGTCCGGAAATGTTAAAACATGCTTAAACACCATTTCAGCATTTTCATTATCTTTTCCGTCAAAATTAGCTGCAGAAACATTATGACTACAAAAATAATCTTTAATCGAAAATACGTTATGACTTTTAAATAAAACACCAATCGCAGACCGTTCTATATTTTCGGAGCTATGATACGGAAGATCGTGATTACCTGCCAACACATAAAGTCCGCCCAATTCATCGGCCACTTGCTGCACCATTTGAACACATTCAAAAGTCGTGTCAGAATTTGAATGAAATAAATCACCAACAACCATCACGGGAGCGTCTTTTACTTTGGAAATTTTAACAATTTGATTTAATGCTTTTCTTTGAGTTTCGATCCAATCAATATCAACACGACATCTCGGCATGGTTGCGCGAATATGCCAATCAGCAGTAATAATCAATTTCATTTTAATCCCCTTTATGCTGCGGAATGAGAACCCATTTAGTTCCGTCCCCTTTGTACAATTTAGAAATCAATTTTCGTTCACTTAAACTAAATACACCAATGAAGGAATCGTCATAAGGTTTTTCGGTTTCCATTAAACTAGTCAAATCTGAACTTGGCAAACTATAATTATATTTGCCATTACAAACTATATAAACCAAATCACGATTTTTTTCGTTGAACAAATCCGGCCTAAACTTTTCCAATTCTCGAGCAAGTAAAATCGAAACCTGCTTCTGAAATTCAATTCCGTCGTCCATGTCCAAACGAATCGGAACCCCCGTATAGTCGTAATATCCCGATTCTTCGATTGCATTAATCAACAATTCATCTTTATTCATTGATACACCTTCCGTCTTTCATTGCAGCACCACACAAAGGACAAACGTCCGGGAGCTGCTTTTTTAAGTTTTTAATATTATCTTTGCAGCCTTTTATTTTAATTTCAAGCTCCGAATAATTATTTATTGCTTCTTCAAGATAATTTATATTTTCTTCTTGTTCTACCAATTCGGAATTTAAACTTTCAAACTTCTGAATTAATTTCTTTTCCGTTTCGAATGATGGGTAAACCTTGCAGCAGGCAAAATCATCTAAACTTTCGTCAACGGCCGAAATCTCTTCTTTTAATTTTTTAGTCTGATCGTTCAGCTGCTCGAACTTGTTAATATTTTCTTTCACCTTGGAAATATTGGCGTACCTGCTTTTAATTTCGGAATATTTTTCATACATTTCAAGTTCTTCATTCAATGTGTCATATTCCGCCTCAAGTGCGTCATGTTTTTCTGAAATATTGTCATATTTAATCAACAATTTTTCAACACTGTTTAACCAACCATATTTTTCCCGTTTAAATTCATATTCTTTAAGAAGTTCTTCATTTTGGGAAATTTCTTGATTGGTTTTTCTTCGTTTACTTTCGGCATTTGTAAGCACCCGGTCAATAATATCAAGTCTTACGGTCTTATTAAAATATTGTGCAACCTGCCCATTTGACAACGATAACAAAAACGGAGCGTCCTGCTGCCGCTGAATATTCGTGTCACTTAAACAAAGCAACTTTTCAACCTGCACCGGAACGTCAGTTTTTACAACGTTTAGTTCTTCATCATTCACAATGTATTGATTTTCAGTTTTGGTTCTTCGCCTTGTAACAACACCATTATTATTTTCAACGGTTACTTCCATCGGTTCAATCTGATTTCCTTTTTTATCAATTGCCCAATGACTCAGCAAATTGTCCGTTCCCAAAGGTCGATTATATACAACCCAATATAAAGCCCGTAAAATGGCACTTTTACCATTATTAGAAGATCCGATAATGGCATTTATGCCGGGATTAAATTTGAGCTGCGTTTCTTTGTGACTCTGAATGTTTTTTATTTTTATAGAATGTATCATACTATTATTATAGGATTAAAATAATAAAAAATTAGTTAAACGATAATTCAAACGTCTATATTCGTCATAAACCGGCTTCCAAATTATCTCACATTGTTTTCTTTCAGCAGGTAACAAATTCTCCAACACGATCAAATCTTTTTCTAAATCAATATTA
>JAEIGA010018632.1_pt1 | contig 10582 bp, 8 predicted proteins | sample 9270691 | NCBI WGS metagenome assembly JAEIGA01 (sample SAMN17057246, study PRJNA624740) | gut metagenome | biome: biome; isolation source: fecal sample | host: Bos grunniens | place: China: Xizang | collected 2019
AGAACTTAGTTAATGCGCCACCTTTAGCACAACCAAATGTATAGTCTGCAAGGTTAACAATGATACCAAGAAGTTTCTTTGTACCGTTATCGGTTTCTCTAGTTACACCTTCAAGTTGTTCGATTTCAACGATTTCGGCTACATTAAGAGCTTTAGCGAGATCCGACTTAGAATCGTAAATACGTCTACCGTTAAGGTCACGAGCAAGAAGCATAACGCTTACAAGATGTGGAGCACAGTAGAGAGTAGGAAGACCAGTTCCTTTGAACTTTTCACGAGTGTAAAGCGATGCTGCAACCATAGCTTCAGAGTAAATATAGTTCTCACCGAAGTTTAAGTTTGTATCTTCACCTTGAAGAGATGTTCTAGCAGCTTCGATGTCTACATCAGCATGCATACAATAGAAGTCGTCATCGTTATAGATCGAACGAATGTTGTTTTCGTGAATCTTATCTGGATCAACGTCATCACGACCATCGCCAACAAGAGCAGCGAGAGCAAGCGTTTCTTTCATAGTATCGTTCATTATGTTCCATTGATAAGAAGTGATATCCCAGTCAATATCGATAATGTCGTCTCTATGAATTTCATCTTTAACATAAACTGTTTGAGGAGAAGTTTCTCTCTTCAAAAGTTTAATTTGGTTCATGATGGTCTTTTGATCGCCTTTCTTCTGATAACCTTTAGCTTTAAGTTCAGCTCCACGAGCATCAGCTTTACGAGTACGGATCTTAGAGAACGGACTCTTGTGAATTTTGTTGATTACTTTGTCAACCCAACCGATTTCCTTGTCTCTGATGATTTCAGGAGCACCAGGATTAATGAGGTGTGGTTCTGGGAAAAGTAATTTTACAGTTTCTTCATCGTTTTGATCGAAACCGTGTGCTAACTTTTCGTTTTCTTGCATGTAAATACCGATTGCTGCTTTTAAGCTACCGATTCCAGATTGTTTAGCGAGTTCAACTATAGCATTTCTGTCAGCATGAGTAAGTACAGTTTCAGACTTCTTGTTGTCTTTATCAAATACATTGTTTTTCATTGTTTCGTTTCCTCCTTCGGCTTCGCCGTGTTTAACTTCTTTTTCATTAGCTGCATCTTCTAAAGCTTGTCCAATAACAGCATACATAGCGGTTTTTTGCTCTTCAGTCATAGTTTCAATAATTTCAGCAATGGTTTTTCCGCCTTCCTCTTTTGTTTCTTCTTTTTTGGTTTCTTCTACCACTTTTGTTTCCTCTTTTTCAGGTTCTTTTTGTTCGTCAGCGTGATAGAGTTCGATGTTTTCACCGTTATAAATAACACCTTCGTCTTCTATCTCACGAACGAATTCACCAGTGTCACTATGTACTATTACGTTTTCAATAGTAGCACCGGGGTTAGCTCCTGCATGAACAAGACTTACTTCTCTTATATATCCATGCATTACGCGTTTTGAAGAATCTTGTTTGAGCTGATTAGCATATATAGATAGCGCTTTAATATCGCCATGCTTAACCAACACCTTAGCAAGCTCGCCGGATTCAGTCTCGTTGAACGAGCAGTAAGCGTAAACGCCCTCTTCTCTATTCTCCAACAAAGCGTGCCCAAGAACATCTTCAGGTTTGTCATGTTGATGACTCCAAACAAGAGGCACAGTTAACCCATCGCAATGCTTAAATGCGTCTTTCATGATCGTACGACCGTCAGAACATTTCAAATTGTTACGGGTGGCCCATCCTGAGAAATCATAACTAGCCATTTTGAATTTCCTCCTTTAGATTTTCTTTTTCGCCTTCGCTAGATTGATCGGTTGACGGAGAATCTAAATTATCTGCTGACTGACTAATGTTACTGTTGATAAGCATGTCAGCTTTCTTATCTTTAGACGGCCTTAAACCAATAGTCTGTCTCCATTCGTTCTTAGTCATAATCTCGTTTCTAGTGAACTTGTCTGCGCTTTCAGCAAGAGTTTCAATAGGTGCAAGTTCGAACGGATTTCTAAAGAACATAACAGAGTGCTTTCTTGTTCTGGCTGTCTTAGTAAGAAACTTACGCTTAAATTCCTCAGTTATAGCAGCAACGATAGGCTTAACTGTTCGGTTGTAGTAATTAAGCATAGTCTTTTCGTCTGCCGTACCATCTAATATCGACTGATGTAAACCTAACTGGCTAAATAGCATACTCGTTAAATACTCGATCTGTTTCAATAGATTGTTCTCGACAGGACGATTCAACTGCGTAATTTTCTCAGTACCATCGGTATATGCAATACCGTATTTGGAACCGGACAGTTGATTCTCTATATCTTTACGCCTCGTTTCAGCTTGCTGACGTCTAGCGTCGGTTTTAATTATGTATGGTAACTGGACTATTAAATCTAATTTTCCAGATCCATTCTGTTCGTCTATAGCGTCCAATAATCTTAATTTTCTTATTAAACGCTGCATTGTTGAGTTTGGTTCATTAATAACCGCGTATAACGGATTCTCGATAATTGCTACCGAACTTTTTGGAAGAGTTACCTCTTCTTTTTTACCAGTACGTTCATTGTATAATTCAACCTTTACGTGATAAGGATACCATTGTGTTATCTTACCAGTTCTCATAGTTTGAATATCGTATGAATCAGTAATGGTGGGATCGGTAGTAGTATCAACTGGCACGACTGCGATAACGCCTTCATCAAGCATCGAAACCACAATATCTTGTTTGAAATTTCTTCCGCTTTGATCAATGTTGGCTTCAATTGTTAAACAATTGTCGAGTCCGTCTTTTACAAAATCGGTAAAGCGGTCTTCGTCATCTAATAATACGTGTCTAATATTTATATCGGCCGCGTCCATTGCTATTCGGTTATAAATCGAAGTAGTTATTGTACGTTCGTTTCCGCCAGAGAATCTGATTCGGTCTGGACGACGATAATAACTATGGCCCAAATCAACCATGTTGTATCTTGTTGGATCGCGATTGTTTATGAAAGCGTTCCAACCATGTTTAATTCTTTCAAATAAACCCATTTTGAATTTTATGCCTCCTTGACTATTAAACTTTCAAGATTATCTCCTATTTTTATTAATCATCTTTAGCCATAAATAATACAGCCATAATTGCCATGGTAAACGCTGCTGTTAAAGGTATTATCCATAATAAATGTAAAGCGTTGATCATGTGTCACCTCTAATCCGTTATTGATTCGTTTACTGTGATTATTGAATTTGCGTCAAGACCGGAGCATGATACTCTTATGTAAGCAACTTCGCCAGCATAATCGTCTCTACCAACTATAAAGCTTATTAAATTACCATTGGTATCATATTGTTGGTTACTAATAAACCATTCGTTACCAGTGAATTGATTTGATTTAGCGCCATTAATATCCGTAAATGAACTGTCGTAATAGTGAATATAATTACCTGTACTATCTGCGGTTGTCATAGCTATATTCTTAAGTCTAATAACATCAAGTTTATTAACCGGTATGAATCCCGTAACAGCAGTACCTGTTAAAGCAGTTTCCGCACCGCTAGAATTTAGTCTGTAATCATCCTTATAACCCTTTCCGTTATAAACACTCCCATCAGTGTCTATAGAAATAGGAATTTGATTGGTGTAGGAGGGAATGGGCTCATTAACTGTGATTATTGATTTGTCTGAAACGTCGTAACTACACAATCTTAAATAACAAGCATTACTACTTTTTCCAGAATTTATATGGGCTTTAAAGAAAGAGTCATTTATCTTAAACTCTATAATATCTCCGTTTGCGTTGGTTTTATATTCGGATATTGGTATTAAATTATCTGTAATGTCATAACCATACATAGTTCTTATGGATACAAAGTTTTTATCGTATAATACCATTCGTAATTTTCCGGCGTTATAATCTTCGTTATAATTTGGATTCCAGCCTACGTTTTTCATATAAACAGTGTCGCCAGTTTTTACCGGTATATATCCGGTTGTATAATAATCGGATTGTTCCGTTAAATCGAAACTTGAATTAATACGACGACCGTCTATATAACCCTTTCCGTTATAAACGCTTCCATCAGAGTCTATAGAAATAGGAATTTGGTTAGTGTAGTATGTTGAGCTCGTTTCATCTGGATCGGATTCGGCTATAGCCGTAATAACAATATTTCCGGTTACAGGATATATGTTGATAATTCCGTTTGAATAAACTGAATCGGTAATATCAACGCCGTTCATGGTTACGGTTACGCTAAAATTCTTATTGTCAACAGCAGTCAATGTGGCATAATACATCGATCCGTAACCAATCGTTTTAAAGTTATTACTGCTAGTTACAGATGTTAAATTATTGGTTATGGTATAATATACCGAGTTTTCAACATAATTAACTTCTCTGTCGTATCCAGCACCATAACATATGGCTTTAATAGTATAACTATCAAGATCTATACAATATATACAGAAAGACGTGTCTTTTGCCGTTCCTTTTACTTTGTTATACGAATCGCTTTCCGACCAATCTCCACCATAGTGATTAGCTCTATCTATACAAGCTTCGGGTGTGCACATTCTTAATACTTCAGTGGGGTTAGGATTAACAATATTACCTTTGTTAAGATAACCGATTAAAAAATTATGTATGTGACCGTGAAAAGTTCCTATTAAAACCGCCGAATTTTTACCTGTAAAATTATATGTTACGTCTCCTACAGTCCCGCTTGTACCGTGCTTATACGCTTCTAAAATATAAGCGAAACGATATGTACCATCAATAACATACCAATCTAAAGGATGATGTGATACTATGAGAATCTGCCATTCTGCCGCGTCTGACTTGTTAGATAAATCTAAACTATCAGCGAACCATTGATATTGTTCGATCGAAACTCCTATATTGGCGTTATCTATTTCGGTAGTATTAAGTGCTATAATACGAAGTTTGAAGTCCTCGAAATCACGATAAAAATATCCGTTTGTCTTACTGCCCCAAACTACATTATCGCTATACGATTGAATAAATCGCCTATTAATTGGACCGTTTCCGGCATAATAGTCGTGATTACCTTGTACACGTATGTTTGGAGCGAATCGCAAATCAGTTAAAGCCTTGTTGATAGCTTTAAAATCGGAAATAGAGTCCTCAAGAGCGCTCGCGGGATAACTATCAACATAATCTCCCAAAACAACAACCGCGTCTAATTTAATTCTCTCGTCGATATATTTCATCGCTTTAATGGCATGTTGAACACCGTCGGTGTAAGAATTATTACCGTAATGCATGTCCGTTATCGCTGCAAAGGTAAACGTTCGTGTTCCCTGTGCGGATAAAACTCTATCAATTACATCTTCTGCCTCATTAACAACATAGCCGGGTATAGCAGATTCGTTATTATTTACAGCAGCCGTAACCTCTTCGACAATCGAAGCTTTATCTGCTTCTGTGAAGTAATCTACGCCTTTTACCGGTGTCTTTCCATCTTCACCTTTCTGTCCATCTTCGCCTTTTAACGCGACAAATAGCGCTTTTTTACCATTGTAATCGGCCATAGCCATGGTTACACCTCCTTATTCAAATGCATCTTTATTTGCTTTATATGCGATATAAGCGTCCATCATAGCCGCAACTGCGTCAATCTTCTGATCATATCGCTTCTTTAATAATTTTCTATTACCATTTGTATCTTCTAAAGTTATACAGTTACCCATGGCAAATGTCATAAGTTCTTCGTCAAACAAAAGAAGCCTTTCCTCAGCGAGTTTCTTTAACTCACCTAAAGGAACAGACTCCGTTTTAGCGCCTTGTATAACTTTTTCAATTCCAAACGGACCGTTTTCTGACTCCCATCTAGCCACGAATTCTTTTGCGTTATACGGGTCGAACCCAAAGCATCTAACATCATATTCACATTGAACTATGTGGTTATCGAGGTCGTCATATACTTCCATCATGTCTAAAACAGTACCTTCTAAAACTACCAAACTACCTTCTCTCATGAAAATTTCATATTTAGATCTCATAGCTAATGGTAATTTAGCTAAAGTATTAGATGTTATGTAGTTTCTAGTCTTTATCCCATAAGCGCCATTGCGAATAGGGAAGAGGAACGTAAACGCACAGAAGTCGTCTCCTTGTGAAAGGTCTGCTCCGAGCGCACACGGCATCCCCCAGTAGTCTCTTTTCTTAGAACATAATGTTTCTTCATATGTAAAGTAATACGTATAGCCTTCCATCGGAATGCCAAAACGTTTTGCTAGAATATCGTTTCTAGTAGCCGGAGCTTGTTCGGCTCTTTCTACGTCTAGCTGGTATGTTTCATAGGTAACTGTCTTTCCGAGACCTGGATTTGCTTTTATCCACATCTCTGGGTTAGCTACTTCATCTATTGAATCGAGTTGGTACCACCAGATAGAAACGTGTGGGTTAACGTAATCTCCTTTTAAGATGTCCATTAACTCCATTTTGATTGTATCGCCACTTCCATTACGAACTGTGCCTTCTGAACTTATAGCTATAATTAACCAGTCGTTGTTTTCAGCAGTACCTTGTTCTTTTGCGGCACTTTGTTCAAGTGCGCCGATAACATCTTCTCGAATGTCTCCAGAAAGCCATTCATCGACGGAGGCAATCTTAACTCTCAACCCTTGAAGTTTATCGATACTCATCGGTCTTACTTCGAGCAACGAACCGGTTAAGAAGTTTTCAATACCTTTCTTAGTAGAAGCCAATTTCATTCTGTTGGCTTTCGAACCAGTGGTGTTTTGTAAAGATCCTTCTGTTAAGAATTTGAACAATGGACCACGAGCTCTAGTTATAGAGGTTCTTATTGGGGAAATTACTTCTTCCGCTTGTCTCATGGTTGGAGCAGTGGCTACCTGGTGTGTGGTAGAAGTGTCTACGTTTAAGAAGTAACTTTGTATACATGATGCATACATAGACTTAGCAGCGCCTCTACCTACTATAAGATATTGTTTGTTTACTAGTCTCTTCTTAATAGACTTCTTTACATAACGCCCACCGTGTCCATCTGGATTAGGTACATATACACTTCTTTCAACAAAGTAATACCATCCAAATATTTGCTCAGCCCACAGTTTGAAATGGTCCAATAAATGTAAATCTTCGCCGTTGGTTAACGTAAGTTCGTTTTCACAATAGCTAATGAAACCGTTAATAGCCTGATCATCATAATAGATACCAGGGTTTCTTATTAATTCGTCTATTCGGTTCATCTCCATTGAAATCTTTTGGTTTACCGGTATTTCGCCTCTCATTACGGCTTCTCTAAACCGGCCGTAGTAAATTGGAGTGGCCGTGTTTGATAACGCCATGGTTTTTCACCTACTTAATGCTTTTATTATTTTTCTGCTCTCTTTCGTATATTATCTTCGTAATTCATACGTTTGTTTATTTCTTCAAGATCTTTTACGTTAAGTTTACCGAAGTTTTTAACTACGTCTTTTGCAGAACCAGATTTTATAAGTTCTTGTGTGTATTTATCAACAGCTTCTTTATATTGTCCGTCGATTGTTTTCATTTGATTTTTATTAAAAGTATTATTGATCTTGGCTACTAAATTATATGTATTAAGAATCTTTTCAGCGCCGCTGCGAACCTTATCAACTTTATCTAAAGTCGACATAACACTATTGAATCCGGATTCTCTTTGTTGCGCGTCAAGACCGTTTAATCTCTTATTAAGATCAACTCTGTCTAAAGCTTTTCTAAGCTCATCGTTTGTTAATTCGCTTTCATATGCTTTTACTTTTTTTATATCGCCAGAATTCATTACAGCTTTTTTGGTTTCGGCTCGAACTCTTTCCTCGTCTTCTGGAGAGTTATAAGGGTTATCGCCATAACGCTTCTTTCCTTCAGGGGTTAATGATCCGTCTTTATTTTGAAAACGACGAATACCCCAACGCATACCTTTAATTCCAGAATGCTTAAGTTCACGGTTTTCCATTTTGAAATTTACGCCTTCCATATTATCGTGTTTGACTTGATCGCCCATTAGAGCTTCGATTTTTCGTAAAATTTCCTTGTCTCTAGCGCTAGGTTCTTCATCGTTTCTAGCTCTATACGAAGCGTTTGCAACTTGTTGCTTCGTTAATCCTAACGACCTAGCAACTTTTTCAACCGGTGATAAATCGGAATCTTTTTTGCCTTTACGCATTTCCTCTTCAACTCTTTTTGTCAATTCTTTATCGTTTTCGCTAGATTTATTATCGTCAATGCTATTAGCTTTACGCATTGATCTCTTTAACTTTTCAGTACTTATACCTAAAGTTCTAGATACTCTTTCGACCGGCGATAAATCAGAATCTTTTTTGCCTTTTCGCATTTCCTCTTCCCATTCATATAAGAACTTATCATCTTCATCGCTAGCGTTATCTTCACGAGCTTTACGTATCTTATTAAGAGTTTTGGCTTCACTATAACCTTTATTCTTAGAAAATTTTTGAAGAGGCGATAAGTCTGAATCTTTTTTGTTGTTCCACTTTTCTTGATCGAGTTTAAATCGGATAGCCTCGTCTTCAGTAGATCCGTCACCATCGCTTGATTTACGAAGCGATCTGATAACGCTATCGTCACTCTTATCATGAGCTTTAGCTAATTTTTCAATAGTACTTAACTCGTTACCTCTCGTTTCTTTATCTTTTATTCTTTCTTTAGTTAACGCTTTGAGAACAGCATCATCGTCTTTACTAATGTCGGTATTATTATTTAATGCTTTTTCCGATTTCAGAATAGTATCGCGCACTTTATTGGCGTTGATTCCTAAAGATTCAGCAACTCGTTCGTTTATCGGTTTACTAGAAGACGGTCCATCGGGAGTATTAGTCGTTGAAGAAAATGGCGACTTAGCGTCTGGATAGTAGGGTAAGGACAGCACGTTAGTACTTCCGATGCTTGAATTTAAATCGAACACATCATCCGCACCATCGTTGGTTACATCTTTTACCGTAGCTTTTGTTTTTTTAGACTCATCCATCATTTTTTTAAAAACGCTTTCGCCTTTTTCTACAATTCCTTCATTCTGAGCATCTCTGTATTTTTTTATTCCATATATAACTGCTGCCGTAGTAGCTGCTGCTATACCGACTTTAATAAGTTTTTTAGTACGCTCTTTACGCTCTTCTTTTACTTTTTGCTTATGGTAATCCTCAAGATCGTTATCGTCATAACGTTTCTTTCCTTCAGGGGTTAATGATCCATCTTTTTTTTGAAAACGACGTATACCCCATTTCATTCCTTTTATACCCCAATGCTTAAGTTCACGGTTTTCCATTTTAAAGTCGAACCCTCCTTATTAAAATTTAGTTTCAGCAGCCACAGTTAAACGCCATTCCCACTTGTCAATTTCCCGTTTCATTGATTCAACTACTACAGAACTGCTTGGGGGATCAAAAAGTAATTTTACTCTTAAATACATATAACTTTTTAAAGCGTGAAATTTAGTTACATCGTCCATGAAATCAACCCACGTTGACGTATTGTCTTCTATGTAAAAAACGTCGGATGGACCCACTCCCAATTCGTTTAAATCAAAGAAAACCGAATTAATATGCATAATGATATCCGCATCGAACACTTTGTCTTCCGCTGCGATGCCTAGCGGTTTCTTAATCGAACTAAGTATGCTTTCCATAAAATCCTCCATTAAAGTCGCCAGGGACATGTGTCATTCTTACTCCTTTCTATAGGAGCTTTTATTAATAAATTTTCATCGCCATAATGTATAGCGTTATGTGTATTATGTGTTGTAGAAATTAGATACTCTGGATCTGTTAAGAAAGCGCTTTCATTTTCAATGTCGCTCACACTTAAAGGATTCATATGATGAATAATAATTCGTTCATTAATCTCGTGTCCTTCTATTCCTAAATCACAACCGTTATCTCTTATGATTACGTAATCTCTAATTTCTTTCCATCGTTTGGATTGATAAAACGGTTGATTTAAATATCGATCATACCCGAATGTAGCCTCGCCCACAACTCCTTTGAGCTGTAAATATTTGAATCTTTCTTCAAACGTAGGGATAGTAATCAATTCTGAGTACGTCTTAATAATCATCTTGTTCACCATACCCACCATAGTTTTTCATTGCTTTAAGAGCATTCTCATAAAGTTCTTTTATTTCCTTTTGATTCTCTAAAGCGTCAGTTTTAGCCGCTAATAATTTATTCTCCCTTTCTAATCGCACTTTTTCGAGTTGAGCTTTCATAGAACCCAACTTCAAAAAATGTGTAGTTTCTTGAGACGAGGCTGTTCCGTTGAGCAATCGCTGTTCAACTAGGTCCATGGCTAAAGCTATCATCTGATTCTCCCTAGCTTCAGGTGTTAAAGCCGGCCTCATAGATTTGTTCTGAGAATCGGAAGAGTTTGTGACTTTAACTTTTGCCACTCTTATTACCTCCTTTTTGTCAATTACCATTAACTTTTGAATAACTTCGATACAACATTTAGAAAGATCTATAAGACTCTTAAGGAGCTAAATAAAAAGGAGAAAGGAAAGAATAATGAAAACCTTTTTGTGGTGTATTACTGAGCCTTATAGACCTTTTTAAATGCTGTATCTACTCCGAAAGTAGACTTGTTTTCTGGAAAATTACCCCCGGAGAAAATATAAAG
>JAEIGA010018633.1_pt1 | contig 10582 bp, 10 predicted proteins | sample 9270691 | NCBI WGS metagenome assembly JAEIGA01 (sample SAMN17057246, study PRJNA624740) | gut metagenome | biome: biome; isolation source: fecal sample | host: Bos grunniens | place: China: Xizang | collected 2019
AATGCTTTCTGCAGAAAGAAGTAAAGATCCAAATACAGAAGTTGGAGCTTGTATAGTAAGTGATGATAATAGAATATTATCAATGGGATACAATGGAGCACCAAGGGGATTACATGATGATAAAATGCATTGGCAAAGAACAGGATCTTTCATAGAAACTAAATATGCTTATGTATGTCATGCAGAGCTTAATGCTATATTAAATTATAGAGGAGATCTTACAGGATCTAAAATATATGTAAAATTATTCCCATGTAATGAATGTGCTAAAGCAATCATCCAAGCAGGAATAAAAGAAGTTATATATAAAGAAGATAAATATGCAAATACAGATAATGTAATTGTATCAAAATCAATGTTTGATTCATGTGGAGTTAAATATACAGAATATAAATCTTCTGGCAAAAAAATAACATTAGAATTATAAAATTAGTTTAAATAAGGTGCAGATTTGATATATTATGTAAAATGTGTTATAATAGTAATGTAGGTATATTGAAGATTTTACTATGAGATGATGAGGAGGAACTACCTATGTACAAGATTGACACTTTTATGGAATACTGGATGCTCGTGGATGATAGACTCGTTGTAACCCCGGAGGTAAGCATTCGGCAAATCGCCGAAATGAGCAAGGAGCTCGAGAGCATCGATAAGGAGTACACTATGGTTTTCACTGTGCCTGCGTTTGCAAGCTACAAAGGCGTGCCTGAGTGCATCGCAAATCACATCATGAACATGGAAACTGGCACCACATGTGGTTTCGGCGACATGGAAATTCGCAAGCTTTCTAAGAACCTGTGCGTTGGTGTGATGTACGAAGTACTCTATCAGTATAACGACCTGCGTTTGCATAATCGCAAGCCTACTGAGATCGTAGAGGAAATGCCCGTCGAGGAAGAAGCTAAGCAAGAACTGTTGCTTTGCTGCTAAGTAAAATCAAAACAAATCGAAACGACGCACCTGAGAAGGGGCGTCGTTTTCGTTATTAAGGAGTAATATGAAAAATAGTGTAAAAAAAATTTATTTGGCATCATTAATATTAATTATAGTTTTTATTATTGTAGCATTTATATTTTATATTGTTAATATGATAAATGATACAATAGATTATGTAAGTGGTGATTATAAAACAAAAGTAACTTTTTATAAAGCAAGATTTCTTGGTAAATTTAAAAGTGATAGTACTGGAGAATGGTATGATAGTTTTGAATTAGAAGATGGAACTAATCTAAAATTAGCATTTTCTCGTGATGGACATACAGGAGAACCAAATGTTTTAATTGCTCAAACGGATTTTGTTTCTAAAAATAATAGAGTTGTAAAATCTTCATATGAAGTATCGACAGATCAAAATAAATTTTTAGGAAGAATTGGTATTATGTCGGATAAATTTTATATATTTAATGTAGAACAAGGTCTTAATTTAGAAACAGATATATTATCAGGTTATACTTATATGAATGATATGTACCAAAAGAATGGTATGAAAGTTTGGGTATATTTTAATAATGAATATAAAGATGAAAATGCAATTTCTGAATTTTTATTATCTGAAGATGAAAGTTTAATTAAAGATAAGTATACTTATCATAAGATCGACTCTTATCAAACAGAAATTGGAACATTATACATATTAGGAAAAGAAAAACAAGAAGCTGATATTAAATATACAATTTATGTGGGAGCATTAAAATATAAAGAAGGAAATAATCAAGAATTAATATTTGAATTAGGATACTTACACGATGCTCCAAATGATATCACTAGTCTTTTTAAGGATATAGTAAAAGAAATAAAGATTGAAAATAATGTAGAGGAATAAAAATGAAAATAATATATGGAACAACAAATAAAGCAAAATTAGAAGCTATGTATGGAATCATAAAATCATATGGATTTGATGCTGAATTATTTACATTAAAAGATATTGGTTTTACAGATGAGATTATAGAAGACGGAACAACATTTGAGGAAAATTCATTAATAAAAGCTAAAGCAATAGAAGCTTTTTGCAAAGAAAATAATATTACAGATAAAATAATTTTAACTGATGATGCAGGGCTTTGTGTAGATTATTTAAATGGAGCTCCTGGAATATATACAGGAAGATACGCAGGAGATCATGCTCCTCAAATAGATAATATAAATAAGCTTTTAGAAAATATGAAAGGTTGTACAAAACTAGAGGATAGATCATGTAAATTAGTTTGTGTATTAACAGCAATAATGCTAGATGGAGAAGTTCTAAATGCAAGAGGTGAATGTACAGGAACAATAGCTTTTGAGCATGGAAAATTAGGTGGATTAACATTTGGTCCAGTATTTATACCAAAAGGATTTGATAAACCAATGGGAGATATGGATGAAAAAGAATATATAGCAGTACATAATCATAGAGATCTAGCTATGAATGAATTAATGACAAGATTTAAAGAGAGAGGATTATAATTTTGATTAATTATGTAAAGTGTGGTATAATAAAAGAGTAACGTATTAATCTTTTTTATGTGCTACAGGAGGCATGATTATATGAGTATGACATTTGAACAAGAACACGAAGAAAGAAATGCTGAAATAAAGCGATTTTATTTACAGCAAAAATCATTAAAACCTGAGTGTGAATACGGTAACAAAAACTGTGCACTCTGCCAAAACAAGGACTGCAAGATAAGGCAGTTTGTTGAAAATTAAGTAGTTACAGGATCAAAGGCCGAAGGGGAAGAATGCTTCCCTGGATGGCTTTTTTTCTTTGCAAAAATTAATAGTAAAAAGCGAACAAATGTATTGACAAAAATATAAAATAAGATATAATAATCATACGAACATTTATTTGTTTTTAAAGGTGGTAAATAAAATGATAAATACTTTGCATATTAAAAATATTGGAATTATTGATGATATTACAATTAACTTAAATGAAGGCTTTAATGTATTAACAGGAGAGACTGGAGCTGGAAAGACATTAATAATTGGTTCACTACAAATTTTAGCTGGTGGAAGATTTTCTAAAGAAATGATTAGAAATGGAGAAACTAATTCATTTGTTGAAATGTCTATATATTTACCTAATTATGGTTATGAAGAGGATAATGTAATAGTATCAAGAGAAATAAATATAAAAGGTAAAAATACATGTAAAATTAATGGTAGATTAGTAACTGTAAATGAGTTAAAAACATTTATGAATAATGTTATAGATATACACGGCCAAAATGATAATCAATCAATTTTAGATGTAAGTACACATATTGAACTTTTAGATGAATATGCAGCAAAAGATTTAGGAAAAATTAAAGAAGAGTATAAAATTTTATATGAAGAGTATTTAGAGATAAAAGCAGAACTTGCTAAAAATTATGGTGATGATAAAGAAAAACAAAGAAAATTAGATTTATTAAATTATCAAGTAAATGAAATTGAAGATGCTAAATTAAAACCAGGTGAAGAAGATGAACTAGAAAATACAAGAAAAACTATGCTTGCAGCAGAAAAGATTGCTGCTAATTTATCTGAAGCAGAAGGACAAATAAATTCTAATGCAATTGATGCGATGAATATTGCCATTAAATCGTTAGAGAAAATAGAATCATATAATGTTGAATATGGAGAGATTGTAAGTAGATTAAAAGATGCTTATTACGAGGTTCAAGAAGCTGCTAGAGATTTAGCTTATTTAAATGAAGATCTATATTTTGATGAAGAAAAACAGATGGAAGTTGAAGAAAGATTAGATTTAATAAATTCTTTAAAAAGAAAATATGGAAACAATATAGAAGAGATTTTAGAATATAAAGAAGAAGTAAATAAAGAAATATTTGAAATAGAAAATCTTGAAGGTTATATAAAATCATTAAAATCTAAATTAATAAAACAAGAAGAAATCTTATCAGATTTATCAAATAAGATGAATAAGGTAAGAAATAAATATGCTAAAGAATTAATAATTAAAATAAATAGTGAATTAAAAGATCTAGAAATGAAAAATGCTAGATTTAATATAAAGATTGAATTTTCAGAAAATAATGAATTCAATAAAAATGGATTAGATAAAGTTGAATTTTTAATAGCAACAAATGTTGGTGAAGAAGAAAAGCCTTTAATTAAAATTGCATCAGGTGGTGAAATGTCAAGATTTATGCTAGCAATAAAAAATGTTTTGGCAGATGTTGATAAAATACCTGTAATAATATTTGATGAAATAGACACTGGAATTAGTGGTGTGGCTGCTAATGTAACTGGTGAAAAAATTAAACAAATATCAAAATCTCATCAAGTAATTTGTGTAACTCATTTAGCAAGTATTGCAGCAAAAGGTGATTACAATTATTATATTTGTAAAGAAATTGAAAATGGAAAGACAAAAACTAAAGTAAAACAATTAAATGAAGAAGAAGTGTTAAAAGAAATTGCAAGAATATCAACAGGAAGTGTATCTGAAATATCAATTAATCACGCAAGAGAGTTAAGAAAAATGACACTAAAGGAAATTGCTTAATATTAAGTTTGTGTTAAATATTAGTTAAAAAATTGAAGCTAAGTATGTTTATTGTTATAATATACTTGGCTTCTTTTTTGAAGAAGTTGGATTATCAAATTATTAACAAATGTTAAATTTGTGAGGAGAGGTTAGACAATGAAAAGAAAACAGCAGATGTTCCGTGGATGTCCGTATGAGGATTGCTTTAGTGGCGCTTTGTGTGGTGACTGTCGGAACTGTCCGAACTATGATGTTTGTGTGGATATGATGAAGGGAAGAAAGAAGAAAGCTAAGGCGGCAAAAAAAGGAAGGAATATTTTCCGGAATCGTGTTCTCGCTATCGTTGCACTGGTTGCTCTTGCAACCACAAGTTTGACCGTAGTTGCGGCAAATAAACCGAATGAGGTTGCAAAGGTTAGTCCTAGCACTGAATATACGGTTGCAGCGAGTAATGAGGTTGTGTTTACGACTCTCAGTTACAAGGGCGAGCCCGGAGATTATACAATTGAATTGCTCGGCATGAGCGAGGAAGTTGTCACTGAACGTGAAAAGGAAAATCTCCCTGAGGAGACTTTACCAATCATGATCACTCCTGAAATTTCTGCCGAAGGTCCTGGTAAACTTTACTATTACGACTTGAACGAAAGGGATAAGACGTATATAGCTATGATGGTTTACAAGGAAGCTCGTGGTGAGTCGTTTGAAGGCAAGGTAGCTGTCGCAGCCGTTGCGCTGAACAGATATGTTTCCGATGATCGCCGTTTCAATCGTTCTTCTATCTACGCAATTATCACACAGCCCGGTCAGTTCGCAGACATCTCTGGTGTTACCCAGGGCATGCTCGATTCTGTTCCTGAATGTATGGAAGCTGTTGAGGCTGCCTGCAAGGGATGGGATCCTACTCGTGAAACGTTCCCGGAAGGTGGCGCGCTCTTCTTCTATTCGCCGAAGAACATGTCTGAGGCGGGTTTGTTGAGCAGAAGTGGTGTAAAGACTCACGTTATTGGAAACCACAATTTCCATGTGGACTTTAACCCTAATTACGCCCCGTAATCCAAGAAAAGGGAAAAGCAGTTAAGCCGATTGGCTGACTGCTTTTTTCTTTTGGTCAGGCACGAAGTGTAAAAGAATGCATATACTAACATATAAGTTCTTTAAAGAAGGAGGCAATAATGATTGTGATTACAATGTCTGAATTTTTATTAATATTAAGTGGCCTTGTTCTAGGAGTCGGATACATACAGAATAATAATTTGTTTCCAGAACCATTAACTTCAGGTGAAGAGAAAGAATATTTAGAACTTTTGAAAAATGGAGATAATAATGCAAAAAATATTTTGATAGAAAGAAATTTAAGATTAGTTGCACATATTGCTAAAAAATATATATCAACAGGAGTTGAATTAGATGATTTGATATCAATTGGTTGTATTGGATTAATAAAAGGAATAAATAGTTTTAATTCAGAAAAGAGTATAAAACTAGCTACATATGTTGCTAAGTGTATAGAGAATGAGATTTTAATGTATTTAAGAAGTAATAAAAAACGTAATGGTGATGTTTATTTAAACGAGCCAATAGGAAAAGATAAAGATGATAATGAAATTACACTTCAAGAAATTTTAGAAAATGATATGAGAAATATTGAAGATGAAGTTGATGTAAAAATAAAGATTAAGAATATGTATACAAAAATGAAAAGTGTATTAAAAAAGAGGGAAAGAGAAATAATCGAGTTAAGATTTGGTTTAAATGGATGTGATTCTATGACACAACAAGAAGTTGCACAAAAATTTAAAATTAGTCGTTCTTATGTTTCAAGAATAGAATCAAAAGCTATTAATAAATTATCACAAGTAATAAGGGATTAAAAGCCTTATAAATAAGGGTTTGTAAAGAAGTCAAAAATGTGTTATAATATTTAGGAGCATTTTGAAAATGGCATAGAAAGGAAGTGAGGTTGTCAATGAATAATTTCAAGGCAAAGAAAATTTTCCGGAGATTGATGAAAGTTCTATTCTCTATTGCTATTGTCATTGTTTTATTTGTAATGCTGGTTGTTTTAAGACTCTATTGCGTATCAAAAGATGATCGTGTAAATCCACAATTTACAGACGGTAACTTAGAATTACACATGATTGATGTAGGACAAGGTGATTCGTTTGTACTATTGCAAAATGATAAAGCGATGCTTATTGATGCCGGTACAATGTACAACATCGATACTACAACTAAAGTTTTAAAAGAACTAGGAGTTCAAAAGTTGGATTACGTGATATTAACACATTATCATCAAGATCATGCAGCTGGACTCTTTAGCATATTGCTTAGTTACAAGATTGATCATTTGTATGTAACAGACATGTCTAGTTATAATCCGTTTGAATTAGACTTTCCGTACTATACGATAAAGTCAATGACTGAAGTTGTTGATTATTTTTCGGAAAGTGATGTGATTGAAAAAGCAAAAGATTTTGACGGAAACTTTAAGACATTTCAATTTGCAGATTCGTTTGTTGAATTTTTGGCGCCAATTAATGATGAATATGACATTGTTAATAATTATTCGTTGGTAGCTAAAGTCACATATGGAGATGTAAAGATCCTTTTTACAGGTGATATTGAAAAAGAATCAGAAGAGCAATTGTTACAAGCAGGAGCAGATTTATCTGCAGACATTTACAAAGCAGCTCATCATGGAAGTATGACTTCTAATTCACAAGCGTTTTTAGAGGCTGTTAATCCAAGTATAGTTTTGATATCTTCAGACAATGGAAATCATAACCAATATGGACATCCTGTAGAAAGTTTTATGGATTACCTAAGAGAGAAAAATTTGAAGGTATATCGTACTGATGAATCAGGGACAGTAAAACTAGTGATTGATGGGGTAAATGTTTATAGCAACACAAATAAAGATGACTATAAGTCAGGAGAACAACTCTTAGAGATGGAGGAGTAATCAAAAAGCCTTCCAGTAGAGATACTGGAGGGCTAAAATAATTATAAAGAGAAATAGATATGGAATTTGAAAATAAAGAAATTTTAGAAAAATGTGAGTTATGCCCACATAGTTGTAAAGTAAATAGATTATCGGGTGAAATTGGTAGATGTAGAGCTGGAGAAAAAGTTAAAGTTGCATTATGTGATCTACATTTTTTTGAAGAACCATGTATAAGTGGTGAATCTGGATCAGGAACAGTGTTTTTTAGTGGATGTAATCTATCATGTAAATTTTGCCAAAACTATAAAATTAGTCAAGAATATTTAGGGAAAGAAATAGAGATAGAAGAGCTTGCTGATAAATTCTTAATGCTTCAAGATAAAGGTGCTAATAATATAAATTTAGTTACTGGATTTATGTATATACCTCAAATAATTGAAGCTATAAAGATAGCTAAAACTAAAGGATTAAAACTTCCAATAGTTTATAATTCAAGTGGATATGAATCGGTTGATGCATTAAAACTATTAGATGGATTTGTTGATATATATCTTCCTGATTTTAAATATTTTAATAATGAACTTGCTGAAAAGTTATCAGGAATAAAAAATTATAAGAAAACAGCAATAGACGCAATACGCGAAATGTATAGACAATGTGGAAAAAATGTGATTGATAATAAAACTGGAATGATGAAAAAAGGAATTATTATAAGACATTTAGTTCTTCCAAATTATATTGAAAATAGTAAAAGAGTTTTATGGTGGATTAAAGAAAATATGCCAGATGTTTTGGTAAGTGTAATGGCACAATATTTTCCAAGTCATAAAGCGGTAGGAATGGATGATATAGGTAGAAAGCTAACTGAAGATGAATATAAAGACATAGAAAACTATGTGTTTGAGCTTGATTTAGATGGTTTTATGCAAGATTTAGAAGATGATGAAACAAGGTATGTCCCAGATTTTGAAAATGCATAAAACGTTATATAAAAAGACAAAAAAATAACTCGTGAAAAAACCACGAGATTAATTAATTATACCACATTTTGAGGAAAATTTCAAGTTATCAATATGGGTAAAAAAAGTGGATAAAAGAGAGATATTTTATAAAAAAAGTAGATATACGGATATAATTAAATAATATAGGAAATTTGTAATTTGAATAAATGGGCAAAAAGTACTATAATAAATATACAAAGTAAATATTAATTTTCCCTGCGCAGTGCGTACGACGGAATTTTTAGAACCTACAAGTTTTGGATACGGGAGCTTATCTCTAATTATGGCGTGCAGGCTTGCATTTATGTAAGAAGCCCAGGAATAGTTAGGAGGCGCCCACCTGTGTGAGTACAGGTCCATAAAAATTCTTTACAACTTACGGCTAGACGTGGGGGTTTTTTATTGCCTTTTGGTTTGTTGACATAAGGTTTAAAAGATGATATAATATGTATTGTAAGGGAGTAATTACCATAGAATTTATGGAACAAAGTCAACACTCGGATATAAAACCTGGCTTTGTTTTAAAATATGAGACTTATTTGCAAATATCAAATAGGTCGTTTTTTAAGAAAAATAATAAAAAAATAAGCAGGAGACATATTTGGTATGACAGCAGATATGTCTCTAATTTTATATAGACCTTATAAATTTAAAATTTTGGGAGGTAGAAATGATTACATTACAACACACACTTGTAACACTATTAGGATTAAGAGGAAACGAAAGAGAATTAGATGAGGAAATTCAATATGTATTATTACCAGATGCTATTAGAAGATATTGTGGACCAAGACAATATAGCCACTTTGAAAAAAGTTATGATGGTAAAGATACATCTTGGCTTGCTTATCCAGAAAATTTAAAAACATTAACAAAGGAAGAAGTAGAAAAATTACCAAAACACATTGTAAGCGAAATAAAACCATGTGTGCTTGGTGAAACAACAAGTATAGAATCTTTTGAAGAACACAATGATCATTTAAATTATAGATATTTTGCAGGTGTAAAAAAACATTTAACACAAGATTATATCTTTGATAGATTTATAAGGGAAAAAATAGATTGTTCAAGAATGTACGAAGATAAATTTGTATTCGAAGGACAAGAATATGATGGAAAAGGTGTAAGAGGATTAATTGCTGATATAGAAAATCAAGGATTATACATATTAGCATATATGGCAGAAAAAACATATGGTAAGAAAACAAATCAAGCTTGGTTTGATAAACATGTTAAAGCTAGATTAGATGAAGAATATACAGAAGATTTAGCTGCAGGTACATATAATTATATGAAAATACCAGCTGTTATTAATGAAAGAATAACAAACGGTGATTGGTCACATTTAAATGATGGTCCAATTCCATATGAAGAATATTTAAAACTTTATGAAGAAGTTATTAAAGAAATGCCAAAAATAGATATGGAAAGAAAAGTAAAAGAAGATAATTTATTAATTGGACTTCCAAAATCATCTATTGAAGCTATGTTAGGTTTAAAAAATGATGGCGAAGATCGTGACGATAAATAATTGGTTTTAAAATATAATAAAGATAGGATGAACTTAAAAATCTTGAGTTTGTCCTATTTTTAAGTTAAAAAGCTTTAAAAAATATTTAAAATGTGATATATAAAAAGTGTAAAAGATGTGAATTGGAGCTAGTATTTATGAAAATAAAAGAACTTTTAAAAGTATCTGTTGAAGAATTGAAAAAGTTTGAAATAGAAGATGCAAGTTTAAAAGCAAAAATACTTTTATCTGAAGTATTAGGAAAAGGAAAAGAATATCTATTAATTCATGATAATGATGAATTAAGCATAGAAGTAGTTGATGTTTATAACAAAATGATAGAGAAAGTAAAGATGGGTGAACCGATTCAATATATTTTGAATAAACAAGAATTTATGGGACTAGATTTTTATGTAGATAAAAATGTTTTAATACCTCAACCTGATACTGAGAATTTAGTTGAAGAAGTAATATCTATTTCAGAAAATATAAAGAAAACTAAAAATGAATTAAGAATTTTAGATATGTGCACAGGAAGTGGAGCAATTGCAGTTTCATTAGCTAAATATGTGGAAAAAACGTTAATATATGCTTCTGATATAAGTGAGAATGCATTGAAAATAGCAGAAGAAAATGCAATAAGAAAT
>JAEIGA010018634.1_pt1 | contig 10581 bp, 7 predicted proteins | sample 9270691 | NCBI WGS metagenome assembly JAEIGA01 (sample SAMN17057246, study PRJNA624740) | gut metagenome | biome: biome; isolation source: fecal sample | host: Bos grunniens | place: China: Xizang | collected 2019
CGGTCGTCAAGCCGATGGCACTATCGACTATGTGAAGGGTGCTAACATCGCTGGCTTCATGAAGGTGGCACAAGCCATGCTCGAGCAAGGAATTGTGTAAGGTTGTTTAGTGTTTAAAGTTTATAGTTTAAAGACATGTACGCTGATTTTCAGAAACATTTACAAACCATCCTGTCTGATATCAAAGAGGCAGGATTGTATAAAAACGAACGAGTAATCATCACACCCCAGTCATCTGCTATTCAGGTGGCTGGTGGTAAGGATGTAATCAACTTCTGTGCTAATAACTACCTCGGTCTTGCAGACAACCAAGAACTCATCCAAGCAGCGAAGGACAAGATGGATGCGCGTGGCTATGGTATGGCATCTGTACGCTTTATCTGCGGTACACAAGACACCCACAAGCAACTTGAGCAAGCAATCTCCGATTTCTTCGGCACCGAGGACACTATTCTCTATGCGGCTTGCTTTGATGCCAATGGCGGACTCTTCGAGCCACTTCTCACCGAGCAAGATGCGATTATCTCCGATGCGTTGAACCATGCGTCTATCATTGATGGTGTGCGCCTCTGCAAAGCAGTGCGTTATCGCTATGCCAATGGCGACATGGCAGACCTCGAGGAGCAACTGAAGAAGGCGCAAGATCAACGCTTCCGTATCATTGCTACCGATGGTGTGTTCTCTATGGACGGTAATGTTTGTCCATTGGATAAGATCTATGAGTTGGCACAGAAATACGACGCCCTTGTGATGGTGGACGAGAGCCACTCTGCAGGTGTAGTTGGTAAGACGGGTCACGGTGTAACCGAGCGCTACAACCTCATGGGTAAGATTGAGATTATCACAGGTACCTTGGGTAAGGCCTTTGGTGGTTCTGTGGGTGGTTTCACTACAGGTAAGAAGGAGATCATCGACCTGCTTCGCCAACGCAGCCGCCCATATCTTTTCTCCAACTCTATTCCTCCGCTGATTGCTGCGGCTGGATTGAAGACCTTTGAGATTTTGACTCGCAGTAATGAGTTGCAAGACCGCTTGCATGCCAATACCGAGTACTTCATCAGCAAGATGAAAGCAGCAGGCTTTGATATCAAGCCAACCGAGTCTGCTATCTGTGCGGTGATGTTGTACGATGCACGTTTGAGCCAAGAGTTTGCTGCGGCGTTGCAAGAGGAGGGTATCTATGTGACGGGCTTCTACTACCCAGTAGTGCCACAGGGCCAAGCGCGTATCCGTGTACAACTCTCAGCAGCTCACACACCAGAGCAATTGGATAAGGGTATCGCAGCGTTCGTGAAAGTAGGAAAAGAATTAGGTGTAATCAAGTAAACTAGACTAACTAGCCAACTAGACACTCTAGCAAAATAAGAAAAATAATGAAAGCCTTAGTAAAACGTTATGCAGAGCCTGGGCTCTGGATGGAAGAAGTGCCAATGCCTCAGGTTGGCGTAAATGATGTACTGATTAAAGTGACAAAAGCCGCTATTTGCGGTACGGATTTGCATATGTATAAGTGGGACGAATGGTCGCAGAGCCATTGTACTCCTCCTTATATCATGGGTCATGAGTTCGTGGGTGTAGCCGTAGAGGTAGGTCCTGGTGTTCGTGGCGTGAAAGTAGGCGATCGTGTGACTGCAGAGGGTCATATCGTGTGCGGTACTTGTCGCAACTGCCGCCGTGGCATGGGTCACGTTTGCGAAAACTCACTCTCCGTTGGTATCTTCGGCAAAGATGGTGCTTTCGCAGAGTATGTGACAATCCCAGAGAGCAATATCGTACATATCCGTCCTGAGATTCCTGATGATTTTGCGGCCATTATGGACCCATTTGGCAATGCTACGCATACTGCTTTGGCTTTTCCTCTTTTGGGCGAAGATGTGCTCATTACGGGCGCTGGTTTGATTGGTACTATGGCTGCAGGTATCTGCCGCTATGCAGGAGCTAAGAATATTGTTGTAACTGACCTCAACGAGCAACGCCTTGAGATTGCCAAGAAGATGGGTGCTACTATCACCGTTAATGGCTCTAAAGGTGAAACCGTAGAGGGCGCTATGAAGCAATTGGGTATCCGTGGCTTTGATGTGGGCTTGGAAATGTCTGGTGCACCTGCGGCATTCAACGATATGATTGCACATATGTATAAAGGTGCAAATATTGCTCAGTTGGGCATTTTGCCAAGTAATACCAAGGTTAATTGGTCAGATATCATCTTCAACGCGCTGACGATAAAAGGTATTACTGGTCGCCGTATGTGGGAGACCTGGTATCAAATGGAGCAAATGTTGGTGGGTGGCTTAGACCTGAGTCCTGTTATTACTCACCGCTTCCACTTTGATGACTTCCAAAAGGGCTTTGATATTATGTCTAAAGGTCAATGTGGCAAAGTGCTCCTAGAGTGGTAAACCAACCCTACACAACCCTACACAATCCTATACAACCCTACACACATAATGTATAATATGAAAAAAGTATTAGTCAGTTTGATTTGTGTTTGCTGTGCATTAGTGGCATGGGCACAAAACGATGAGTTTGTTCAATACCAGTTGGATAATGGTTTGACCGTTTATCTGTGGGAAGACCACGATCAACCCGATGTGCAAGGTTGGACGGTCACACGCGCGGGTTCGATTGATGAGCCTGCCGATGCTACAGGTTTAGCGCACTATCTTGAGCATATGCTCTTCAAAGGTACTGATCGTATTGCAGCGTTGGATTGGGAGAAAGAGAAACCACTCTATGAGCAAATCATTGCCCTTTACGATACCCTGGCCCTCACTACCGATGCTAAGGCGCGCGAAGCGGTGCAAATGCGTATCAACGAAGTGTCGTTGGAAGCTGCTCAGTATGCTGCACCCGACGAGTTTTCCAATTTAGTTCAAGGTATAGGTGGTGAAGGACTTAATGCCTACACGGCCTACGATGTCACCTGTTATATGAACTCTTTCCCTGCCTATCAGATGGAGCGTTGGCTCACCTTGTATGCAGACCGCTTGACCAATCCTGTTTTCCGTTCTTTCCAAGCGGAGTTGGAGAATGTGTTTGAGGAGTATAATATGTATCTCGATGACAACTCTACTCACTCACGTAATTTTATCTTCGGACATCTCTATGAGGGACATGCTTACGCACGCGATATCATCGGTTATCCAGAAGACTTGAAGAACCCTAAATTGCGTCAGCTTATCGACTTTTATAATACATGGTATGTGCCTAATAATATGGCACTTATATTGGTAGGTGATTTTGATATTGAGACTACTAAACCATTGATTGAAAAGACTTTCGGCAAACTGCAATACCGTGCTTTGCCAGCGAGAACTACTTATCCTACTACAGAGTTTGCACAAGACGAGCGTTATAGTGCCAAATTAGGTTATATGCCTGAGTTGTATATCGCGTACAATGGTGTACCAGTGGGCGATAAGGATGAGTTGCTCTTGGAATTCTTGGGTGAGATTTTATCTAACTCTATGCAGATTGGTTTGTTGGACGAGTTAACATTAGACAATAAACTCATGTATGCAGGTGCGATGACTGATGCGCGCCGTGATCAAGGTCGATTCATTGTGGTAGCAGTACCTTATATGGATGCAGAAACGCAAACATATACTTCGCTCAAAGAGACTGAGAAACTGGTCAACGATGTTATCCAACAATTAGTTAATGGCAATATATCTGAGGAGTTGGTTGAGGCAGTTCGCCAAAATTACTATCAAGAGTTTGACCGCACTATGGAGTATCCTGAGATGAAAGTGCAACTCTTGCAGAATGCATTTACCTACCAGCAGTCTATTGAAGAGATGTTGCAACTGAAAGAACAAGTGGCTGCCATCACCATAGATGACCTCAAAAATGCAGCTAAGAAGTACTTGGGAGCACCTAAAAAGACATTCGAGATAGAGGAAGGTACTCCTAAGAAAGACAAGTTGCCAAAACCAAAAATCAAATCATTGGAGTCGCCAAAAGGCAAATCTGCTTATTGCCAATACTTTGAGAGCATTCCTACGGGTAAACTCACTCCTACGTTTATTGATTTCTCCGACATTGACCAAGATCGTTTCTACGAGGGTGTTAGTGTGTATTGTACACCAAATATCAAAAACAACATCTTCTCATTGCGCCTGAAATATGGTGTTGGTACCTATGAGTTACCACTGTTGGAATATGCTGCGACATTGATGAATATGTCTGGTATCAAGGGTGCACCAGGCTTCAAACCCGCAGAGTTCCGTGCTCAGTTGGCTAAATTAGGTGGAAAGTGTTCGTATGCTGTATCAGAAGATTACTTCTATGTTGATATAGAGGGTAACGAGGCTAATCTGGAGAAGATTGTGGAGCTGATTAATTTGCATATGATGTTCCCTAATTTTGAATCGGAGAACGATATGCTCATCAATAATATCAAGGGACAAGAGTATTCTGCTCGCCAAGTGGAGCAACGCAATACTGATATCGTAGCAGATGCCGCTTTTGACTATGTGCGCTATGGCGAGAACTCTCCATATATCAAACGTCCTGCTTTGATGGAAGAGGTAATACAACTTACTGCTGCTCAACTTGAAGGCGTATTCCACCAAATTCAAAACTATGAGTTGGAGATTCACTATGCAGGTGCATTGCCAGCATTGGATGTAAAGAATGTGTTATACACCAAGTTGTCGCTCAACAGCAATGCTCGTCCTACTCTCTCACCTGTGGAGCGTCCAATGGTGCCAATCACAGAGAATAAGATTTACTTCTTGCCTGATGCAGAGATGCAACAAGCAAAGGTGTATTTCCTCATTGATGGCGAACCATACAATGTGAAGGATGCGGTCAGCTATATGGCATTCAACGAGTATTTTGGTGGCGGTTTCTCTGGCCTTGTGATGAATGAGATTCGCGAAAAACGCTCTATGGCATACAATGCATATGGCCATTTCTCTCGTCCTCCAAAACAAGGTCAGATGACCAAGTTTGTAGGATATGTAGGTACGCAATCCGACAAGGTAATTGATGCAGTAGGTGTGTATATGAGTTTGTTGGATTCTATGCCACAATATCCAGAAACCATTGATAATATCCGCACTATATTGCGTCAGTCGGTATTGTCCAATAAACCTACTTTCCGTACTAAGAGCCAACGATTGACCTCTAATATGCTCTTGGGTTATAAGGTGGATCCTGCTATGTTGCAGGTACGTGATATTCAACGATTGACATTTGATAGCATACTCTCTTTCTATCAATCACATGTTCAAGGTAAACCTATGACGATTTTGATTATGGGGGATCCTGGATTGATTGATCAAAAGCAGCTAAAAGCTAAGTATGGCAAAATAACTAAACTATCCAAATCAAAATTGTTTAGTAACTAACGCTAAACGACTCTGCGTAGCTACTAACCTGAGCGAAGTGGACCACTAACGTGAATGAAGTGAATAGAATTATGCACAAATCAGGCTTTGTAAATATTGTAGGTAATCCCAATGTGGGAAAGTCCACATTGATGAACGTGTTGGTAGGTGAACGATTGTCTATCATTACGTCGAAGGCGCAAACTACGCGTCACCGAATCATGGGAATCGTTAATGGCGATGACTTTCAAATGGTATATTCTGATACGCCAGGCGTATTACAACCCAATTATAAGCTGCAAGAGCAAATGTTGGAATTCTCACGCTCCGCACTCATAGATGCTGATGTACTTCTCTACGTGACGGACGTACAGGATAACCCCGAGAAAAATGCCGATTTCCTAGAGAAAGTGAAACGTATCAAAGCAAGAGTATTCTTGATTATCAATAAGATAGATTTAACAACTCAAGAGACCTTGGAGCAGTTGGTGGAGTATTGGCATCGCGTGTTGCCAGAGGCAACGGTTTTCCCAATTTCCGCTCAACAGAAGTTTGGTACCGACCAACTTTTTACGGCTATCCGCGAGGCTCTACCTGAATGTCCACCTTTCTTTCCTAAGGATCAACTCACCGATAAATCCTCTCGCTTCTTTGTGGATGAGATGATTCGTGAGAAGATTTTGTTGAACTACGATAAGGAGATTCCCTATAGCGTAGAGGTAGAGGTTGAAACATTCCATGACGAGGAACCCGATGAGCAACACCCAGAGGGAATCATTCGTATCGGTGCGGTCATTTTTGTGGAGCGTGATAGCCAAAAAGGTATCATCATTGGCAAGGGCGGTAAAGCACTCAAGCGCGTAGGTACGCAAGCAAGAAAGGAGATAGAAGCCTTTTTTGGCAAACCAGTATTTTTACAACTTTTTGTCAAAGTAGATAAAGACTGGCGATCATCGCAAACACGCCTTCGTCACTACGGATATGATTTGAACTAACATAAAAAATGCTCCCGTTGAGGAGCATTTTTTTATTGTATGACTTGATTAAATTGCTAATTAACAGCAGCACTTATGCATAAGATAATACCAAATGCCAAATGCAATAGCGGCTATCACCAATGTAACAATAATAGCAATGGCCCATTTAGCAGCGCTGGATAATCCTTTCTTCTTGATTTTAACGATAGGGAACTGAGCTTTCTCGGTCAGGGTATTGCCGAAAAGTACGCTCACAATAGCATCTGCATTAATAGCCCAACCATTGGCGTTCAACAATGGTGCAAGATTGCGTTTGCGGAGTTTCATCCATGCAAGAATCATAGATGGACCAGAGATGACTAATAGTAATGATACGATAGCTACTGGTAATGCCCACCATGCTGTGGTTGCTATACTCTTTACTCCTGTTGCCAAACTGGTTAGGAAACTACCAATATATCCTATTGCCATACCGATGGCTGCAAAGATACCTGCGAACTTGGCAATGTCAAATGGTGCAGGTGCAGCGGCCTTGTCGGTGGTCTTAGCGGGTGTTTGCAGTTTTGAAGTCAGTTCAGCAAACGATTTGTTTTCTTTCTCGGCCGCAGATTTGGTGATAAGCCCAGTCACCCAGTCTCCTAGTTTGCGGTAAGGGCTCCAGAAGGCTTGTCCAATAGATATAGGGTTGTCAATAATCTTCACTACCTCTGCCTCCCAATCACGCCCTTGACGATCATAGAAGAGCGCGTTTTTACCCACCTTTAAGTTGCGGATATCGCCTACTGTCATAGCAGCTACAATCTGCATAGTTTGTCCGCTAGCTTGATGCTTACAATTGCAGTAGATAAGAAACATACCGCTATCTGGTGCTTGGGTGTTGTGCTTGGCTATATCGCTTACCTTAAGACAAAGGTTGCATGCGCGTTGGTCGATGACTAATGTACCAGCTTGGAAGATAGCCCAAGGTGTTTCATCGTCAGCGCCACGACCGAGTAATGCTTTGCCGCGTTTAGCATAGAAATCTTGGAATGTTACGAAGTTGCGGAGCAAGGTGCAATAGTCGCGGCAGAGCAATAGTAGCTTCTCCAATGGTTTGTATTGCGCTTGCGCTGCGCTTAGAGCTGTAGCGTTAGCAGCTTCAGCAGCAGCTTTTCCGGCCTCGTAGTCGGCAATGAGCTTACCCATCTCGGAGAATTGCTCCTCACTCATACCAGGCACAACAGCATCAGCAGGTAGGGTGGCAAGTCCTAAAGACTGCAACTTGAAAGTCTGAAAGTATTGTGCATAATTATCTTTACAAGCCTTGTATGCAGCAATCACATCTGCACTATATGGTGCTTCTGGGCTAGCTTGCGCTTCGATACTCGTATTGGCTATAGCCGCTTTCACTGCCGCTAATGTGACTATTCCGTCTTCTGCTAATGGTGTCGCCACTGTTAAGATAGCTTCGTCTGCAATAGCCGTGAGTGGCAACGATGGTTGACCTTCAAATAGTACTTGTGGATTGTGCAACACACGACACAACCATTGAGCTGTAGCTACCACGTCTGATACGTGGATTTTATTGTCGCCGTTGGTATCCATACAAGTGAGACTCTCTTCTGCGATTTCCAGACCAGAAGTTGGACAAGCGAGAATAGTCCATAGTTTTTCATCTAATTCAGAAAGGTGCTGAATATCTTTACCACTCTTGATGATAACGCGTGTGCTTCCGCCAATATTGGCATATGTCCATGTATGTTTCATAATACAAATAGGGGTTATTCATTAATTTTGCTGCAAAATTACAAAATAATTTGCATATATACAAAAAAAGTAGTACCTTTGCACGCTTTTTTGCGGGTAAACTGTGAAGAATGTTTGCACGCGAGAGAAAAAAGCTGAATTTTATGTTTAACTTTTAATCGGAAAGTGAAGTCACACTAGGCGATTAGGCGATAGTGCGATGTACAGGCTTTCCAAAATTTGCTAAATTATTATGGCAGAAAATTTTTCACTCCAGAACTTCGACTGGGATGCATTTGAGAACGAAGCTCAAGGCAAACAAAATGAAGAAATCCTTTCTAAGTACGACGCTACCCTCAACGCAATCAAGGATCAAGAGGTAGTAGAAGGTACTGTTATTTCCATCAACAAACGTGAGGTAGTTGTAAACGTAGGTTACAAATCAGATGGTATTGTACCAGCTGCTGAGTTCCGTTACAACCCAGATTTGAAGGTGGGTGATACCGTAGAGGTATATGTAGAGAGCCAAGAGGACAAGAATGGTCAATTGGTACTTTCTCACAAAGAGGCACGTGCAGCTCGTAGCTGGGACCGCGTTAATGATGCCCTCAACAACGATGAGGTGGTTAAGGGTTACATCAAGTGTCGCACTAAGGGCGGTATGATCGTAGATATCTTGGGTACAGAGGCATTCTTGCCAGGTAGCCAAATCGACGTTAAGCCTATCCACGACTACGATATTTTCGTAGGCAAGACAATGGAATTCAAGATTGTTAAGGTAAATCCTGACTTCCGCAATGTAGTAGTATCACACAAGGCTCTCATCGAGGCTGAGCTTGAGGCTCAAAAGAAAGAGATCATTTCTCATCTTGAGAAGGGTCAGGTACTCGAGGGTACTGTGAAGGCTATCATGAACTATGGTGTATTCATGGATCTCGGTGGCGTTGACGGTTTGATTCACATCACAGATCTCAGCTGGGGTCGCGTAAGCAATCCTAATGAGTTGTTGGAGGTAAATCAAAAGATCAACGTAGTTATCCTTGACTTCGATGACGAGAAGAAGCGTATCGCTCTCGGCTTGAAGCAACTTACCCCACACCCATGGGAGGCATTGAATGCTGACTTGAAGGTAGGTGACACTATCACAGGTAAGGTAGTTGTAATGGCTGACTACGGAGCATTCGTAGAGGTAGCTCCTGGCGTTGAGGGTCTTATCCACGTTAGCGAGATGAGCTGGAGCCAACACTTGCGTTCTGCAAATGATTTCTTGAAAGTAGGTCAAGAGGTAGAGGCTATGGTATTGACACTCGATCGCGACGAGCGTAAGATGTCACTCGGTTTGAAGCAACTCAAGAACAATCCTTGGGAGACTATCGATACCAAGTATGCTGTAGGTACACGCCACTTTGCTAAGGTTCGCAACTTCACCAACTTTGGTGTATTTGTTGAGATCGAGGAAGGCGTTGACGGCTTGATCCACATCAGCGATCTTAGCTGGACCAAGAAGATCAAACACCCTAACGAGTTTACTCAAATCGGTGCAGAGATCGAGGTTGCAGTTCTTGAGATTGACAAGGAGAACCGTCGTCTCTCTTTGGGTCACAAGCAATTGGAGGATAACCCATGGGAGGAGCTCGCAGCTAAGTATAGCGTAGATACCGTAGTAGAGGGTACTATCATTGAGGCTACTGACAAGGGCGCTACCGTACTTTTGGAGGATGGCGTAGAGGGCTATTGCACCGCTCGTCACTTGCAAAAAGAGGATAAGTCTGCAGTTGCTAACGGCGACACTATGAACTTCAAGGTGATTGAGTTCAACCGTGACGCTAAGCGTATTCTTCTCTCACACCTCCGCACTTGGGAGGAGCGCAAAGAGGCTCCTGCTAAAGAGGTGAAGGTTAAGAAGGAGAAAGAGGCACAACCAGAGTTGCCAAAGATGGAGAAGACTACTCTTGGTGACCTCGGTGCTTTGGCTGACTTGCACGCTTCTATGACTGCTGAGAAACCAGCTAAGAAGTCTAAAAAAGACGCTGAGTAATCCAACTTTAGCTCGCTGAGCAATCAGCGTATACTAAAAATCCCTTACCGATAATGGTAGGGGATTTTTTTTATAGTATGTATTTATCTATAGGTGCTTTCGAATATCCACCAGTTCGGCTCGTACGCGTTGCAGTATCTCGGCAGCACGTTGGCGGAAGTCTATTTCTCGTTTGCCTTGTTTGAGCTCTTGTCGTATGGCTTCGATGCGTGTGATATGCATTTCATCGCGCAGGTATTTGATTTGCTTGATGAGGTCGATGTCTGCTAGTGTATAGTAGCGATTGCCATGTCCGTCCTTGCGTGGTGATAGCTGGTCAAAATGCCGTTCCCAATAGCGCAATGTGCTAGCAGGTAGCCCAGTCATCTCCTGTGCTTCCGCCATCGAATAATATACTTTTTCATCTGCGTTCATATTCTTTGTCTTTCAATTTGTGGAATGTTGAAAGTTAGATGTTGAAAGTCTCGGAGTGTGCGGCAAGGCCGCTATTTCCAGACTCTAAACACTA
>JAEIGA010018635.1_pt1 | contig 10581 bp, 8 predicted proteins | sample 9270691 | NCBI WGS metagenome assembly JAEIGA01 (sample SAMN17057246, study PRJNA624740) | gut metagenome | biome: biome; isolation source: fecal sample | host: Bos grunniens | place: China: Xizang | collected 2019
CCTGCATTTGAAATGCTAGCTGAAGCATTGTATGTCAAGGGAATAGATGTCGAGCTGAAGATGTCTGCGGAGTATCGTCTTGTACCTGAGACATGGCCGGAAGTACTGGAGAAGAACTGGATCATGCCAATCGAAGACAAGTACATCCTTACAGAACTTCCGATATCCAAGCCAGAAGAGCTCGGATGGGTCAAGCCATCGGAAGAGTTCAAGAAGCTCGTCTCACTCGGACTCACCCCTATCCTTCCACATCCTGAGAGGTATTTCTACCTGTCACATAGCGAGTTGCTTAAGTTTGTCGAAGCCGGTGTCGTGATCCAGTGCAACTACGGATCCCTTGCCGGACTTTACGGCGAGACTGCCCAGAAGAATGCAGAGTATCTCGTGAACGAAGGCCTTGTCAGCCTCTACGGAACCGATATGCATAACCTTCATTATGTCAAGGTCATCGGTGACTGGTTCGCCTCCGGGCATCCTATCGCAGAATATTGATTGGCGGGAGCATTCTATATCCCTCTGTCATTCAGCAATTTACACAAAGCCCTTGCTCCCCTTTGGCGGCAAGGACTTTCTATATCTCGGCAAATCACTCTCCCCTACAGCAAAATGGCTGGTGGCTCTGCTCACCATAGCCCTTTGCGTCGCTGCCGTCCTCATCACCATCTACACAATCATCCCCAACCAACCTACATCATATTAACTAGCGCTACTAAATAACAGTGGCGCTAGTTTTCTATCCACCTGGCGCCAAACTCACTGAAAACCAACCATTTCCGCAAACCGCGTGCTCCCTCTGTGCGGCACGTGGTTTTCATATCCAGCTGACACACAATCAGTTATCGGCCAGCCATACGTAGTGGCAGAGGGTGAACCAGTCTCATTTTTTATTAGTAGGTCAGATTAACAAGTCGGCTTGCCGACCGGCCCGGGCAGGGCCGAGATGCCCCTCGGGGCTGTCACGAAGTGACTGGGGGTTAACTAGTCTTATTTTTTTATTAGTAGGTCACATACCTACTAATAAAAAAATGAGACTTCGCCGCTCGCGCGGGGACGCCTCATACTAACCACATAATTAATAACACTAAAACTACTAACCAATAAGTTGGGAGAGATACTGATGACCTCTCTGATCAACTCGGGTGCAAAGGTACTGCTTTTTTCGACATCAGCAACATCCGTTCCATAGCTTTACGACGAACGGTAAAATTACTAAAACGAAGCAAAAGCACTCCCCATAACAACATGTTACAAAACCACCTCCCAAACTAACACCCCATAAATTTTTACGCCCCAAAATCCACACAATGTCAGATTTTGGGGCGCAATTTTTACAATTTATCAGTTTTGTAATTTTCCGACGAATGACAATCAGTAGATGACGAGTCTAGAAAATCGACTCCTCAGTGTAGGTTGTCAGCAGTTCCAATGCCTTCATTCCCATCACGGAATTGCCCTTTGAATTGAGTCGCGGACTCCATACCGCAACCGAGTATCTATGCGGATAAACTGCAATGATTCCTCCTCCCACACCACTCTTTCCAGGAAGACCCACAAGATATGAGAACTCACCTGCCTCATCGTAGAATCCGCAAGTCTGCATGACTGCATTCAGACGCTTGATTCGTGACTTGCTAAGTTTATAGCCTGCATATTCGAAAGGAGAATGATTGGTAAAGGCCAGGAATGCCTTGGCAAGCTCTCGGCAACTCATTTCCACAGAACACATCTTGAAGTAGAACATAAGCACCTGCTCGATGTCATTGTCAATTGTTCCGTGATATTTAAGCATATTTGCAATCGCCGCGTTGAGATATCCCTTTCCTCTCTCTGACAGAGCGACTTCCATATTATAATCTACAGTGTCATTTCCACACAAGGCGCGGACAAAATTCAGGAATTCCCTCTCAGGATCCTCAAGCTCCGTGATCAGAAGATCGGCCAGTACTATGGCTCCGGCGTTGATGAACGGGTTGCGGGGAATTCCTTTCTCAACTTCCAGCTGAACCAATGAGTTGAATGCTGTGCCGGAAGGCTCCTTGCCCACTCTTTTCCATAAAGACTCACCCTTGATAGACAGTCCCATAGCCAATGCAAACACCTTTGTGATACTCTGGATCGAGAATCTTGTGTCAGCCTGCATATGGGTATATATTTCACCTGTGACTGTCTCAAGGCATATTCCGAACTGATCCGGATTAACTTTGGCGAGAGCCGGGATATAGTCCGCCTGCTTTCCATCTTTGGCGAACGGAAGAATCTCCTGATAGATATCCTCTAAAATCTTCTGATAGTCCATAACAATAAAAAATTCTGCCGAACCCGAGGATTCGACAGAACAAAGTTAGTATTTTTATGGTTCTTTCCTAATAATTCTCCTTCATTGGCTCGAAATAAGCCTGTGGGAAAAGACATGCCGGGCAAGCCTTAGGAGCATCCTGAGCCTCTACGATGAAGCCACAGTTGCGGCACTGCCACCAGATCTTACCATCGCGGTGGAAGAAGTCACCGTCAGTAAGGCGGCTGAGGAGCTTCATATAGCGACGCTCGTGCTCTGCCTCTACCTTTGCGATGTTCTTGAACGCTGCTGCGATACCTGGGAAGCCCTCCTCAAGCGCAACCTCTGCGAACTCCTTGTAGATTACATCCCACTCTTCCTTCTCACCCATTGCCGCTGCAAGGAGGTTCTCCTGAGTTGTACCTACCTTACCTGCAGGATAGCATGCTGTGATCTCAAGATCACCACCCTCAAGGAAGTTGAAGAAACGCTTTGCGTGCTCTCTCTCCTGCTCTGCTGTCTCCATGAATACTGCAGCGATCTGCTCATATCCCTCTTTCTTTGCTACTTCTGCGAAGAATGTATATCTGCTACGTGCCTGGCTCTCGCCTGCGAATGACTTGAGCAGGTTCTGCTCTGTTCTTGTACCTTTTACGCTTTTCATATCTTAAATAATTTAAATTGTTTCGTTATGTTTTGTTTGGTAATGCAAAGGTAATACAATTTTTTTAATTTGGAATAGTTCTAAATTAAATTTTTCACTTTTTTTGAAAAAAAATAGTTTCAGACAATTTTTCAGCTCAAATATAATTACAGTATTGGCAAATATTGGTATATTCGTAAAAATGAAAGACCAAATATGATGAAAATAAAGGATATCATTTGGATTGCGGCAATGGCAACAATGGCCGCTTCTTGCGGAAACAACGAAGAATACCTCATCGATAAACGAGGCGTAGATGTTACAGCAGAGCAGAACAGGGAATATTCGTACACAGACAAAAAGTCCGGCTACTGGTATGGATCAACCCACCAGAAAGACCTGCAGTGGTACTCAGGATGGAACATGGCGAAGAAGCGCGTCCTTGCGGACTACACCATCTCCGTCGATGGACAACCTCTGGACAGGACAGAGGCAGAGTGTACCGTATATCCAGACAGACTCGAGCGCAGATGGGCCAATGCAAAGGAGACATTCCGCATGCTTGACAACCTACCTATTATATATATAGCAGTTGAGACTGATGCTGACGAGACTTCAATAACACTTGACAGATCCCTCATTGCTGACTCATACGCAGCTGATGACGCCACATTCTTCATACCTTCTGAGGCTCCGCAGATGCGCATAATGCTCGCAGGCGACAATCAGAAAGGATTTGTCCTTACATATGGCTCTGAAGACGAATGCAGAAGCCTTCATGCTCAGTTCATGACAGACGGTCAGAGACTCATGCAGGAAAGAAGAGACAGGATCAACTCACTCATCACAGAATACAATCCTACACTGTCAAACCTTCCTGAGCTTGACAAGGCCCTCGACTGGATCACCATCACAATGGACGAGCTGATCACATGCCAGCAGGGCAACGGCATCTATGCCGGCCTGCCTTGGTTCAATGAGTATTGGGGCCGTGACATGTTCATATCAATGCCGGGAGCATGTCTTGTGACCGGCCAGTTCGACATCGCTAAGGAAATCCTCAAGGACTTCGTGAAACTCCAGGACACAGACCCTGAGTCTGAGACATATGGTCGCATCCCTAATAGAGCAAATCTTGAAGGCATCCTATACAACACCACAGACGGTACACCACGCCTTGTGATCCAGGCATACCAGCTGGCACAATACTCCGGAGACACAGAGTTCCTGCACGAGCTCTACCCTGCCATCAAGATGAGCATTGACGCTTCCATTATGAACTATACGGACAAAAAGGGATATCTGACTCATGCTGATGCAGATACATGGATGGACGTGAAGAGAAACGGTATTCCAGGATCTCCAAGAGGCAACCGCGCAAACGACATTCAGGCGCTGTGGTATGAGCAGCTTACTGCCGGAAGCCATATCGCCGCATTGATGGGCGACGACAGCTCCGCCGAGGAGTGGAGCGGCCTTGCTCAGATGCTCGCTGCAAACTTCGAGAACGACTACTGCGACAAGGAAGGTTCATTCATATATGACCACCTCAATGCAGACGGCTCAAAGGATGCCCAGTTCCGTCCAAACCAGGTATACTGTTTCGACCTGATCGGCGATGAAGAGTTCAAGCAGAAGGTCACAAGACGCGTCTGGGAAGAACTCGTATACCCTTGGGGAGTGGCATCTCTCGCACAGTGGGACCCACAGTTCCACCCTCAGCATGAGAACTGGCACTATTACCACAAGGATGACGCTTATCACAACGGCACAATATGGCTCTGGAACAACGGAATGGCCATGCAGCGTATGATCGAATACGGTCAGGTCAATGCAGCATGGGAACTGTTCTGCAACATGAACCGTCAGGCGCTGCATGAGGGCGCCGTTGGAAGTCTCAGCGAGAACGCCGATGCGCATCCGCGCGAAGGCCAGGCATGGGTGAACCGTTCAGGCACATTCCTCCAGGCATGGAGCAACGCGGAGCACCTGCGCGTATGGTATCAGCATTTCCTCGGAATCCGTCCGGATCTGCTTGAGGGAAAGATAGTTATCGAGCCGCACCTGCCTGCTGCGATCACCTCTCTCAAGACCAGCGTGAAGGTTGGAGACGGCACACTTCATTATACTTATAAAAATGGAAAGGTAAGCGTAAAGCTTGAAGGAGTAGACGCAGAACTCGAGATCCATGAGCCAGCAGGACAGGCAGACTCCCCTATCTTCGAGGGCACGAAGTTCTGCATGCCGAATCCGCTGGAGAACTACCCTTGCTTTGACACCTATTACGAAACCGCATTGACTTATTAGAATATGGCAAAGATATATGTAGCAAGCAGTTGGAGAAACCTGCACTATCCGGAAGTGGTAAAGACCCTTCGCGACGCCGGTCACGAAGTCTACGACTTCCGTAACCCGCCGCACGGCAAGGGCGGATTCTTCTGGAAGAATCTGGACCCGGATTTCGACAAATGGAATGTGCATGAATACAAGGAAGGCCTGGAGCATCCAGCTTCGGAGTTGCAGTTCCAATGTGACCTGGACGCCCTGAACTGGGCAGACACCTGTCTGCTTGTGCTCCCATGCGGTCGCAGCGCCCACACGGAAGCCGGATGGATGAAGGGTTCCGGAAAGCGCACAATCGTATATATTCCTGAAATGCAGGAGCCTGAGCTCATGTATAAGCTCTTCGATCTGATCAGCGGTGACATGGGAGAAGTCCTTGAATTCCTTGAGTGTGCCACACTTTAACACAAATGCCGACTAATTTTGCGTCCGATGAAACTAAGTGGACTGAACGATAGACAGATGGAAGCCGTCAAGGCTACCGAAGGAAAGGTCAGGATCATTGCTGGAGCAGGATCCGGCAAGACGCGCGTGCTGGCATATAGGTATGCGTTTCTTGTGGATGAGCTTGGCATTGACCCAGGCAACATCCTGTGTCTGACGTTCACCAATAAGGCGGCGCAGGAGATGCGCAACCGCATCAACAGCCTTATCGGTGCAGACCATGCCAGCGACTTCATATGCACAATCCACTCCTTCTGCGTAAAGTTCCTTCGTGAAGAAATCTTCAGGCTGGGATATCCCAAGACCTTCCAGATTCTTGACGAGGAGGACATGAAGGCCATAGCCAAGGAGGCACACGAAGAGAATGGCTTGGACAGAAAGGAATCCACTGTGGAGAGATTTCTGAAGAACTTCTATAAGATCAAGTCAAACAGCGGAGGATCATACATACCGGGATTCCTTCTGCCTGATGCCAAGGAAGAGCTTGACGCCTCTACCCTGCTCTTCATCCGCAACAATTGCCAGGAAAAGACCTACGACCTCTTCAGGAGCACCCTGCTCCGCCAGAGAAAATACCTGTCACTTGACTTTGAGGACCTGATATACTTCACCATATACATCCTGTCCAATTTCCCTGATGTCAGGGCCAAGTGGCAGAAAAAGATGAACTATGTGATGGTTGACGAGGTGCAGGACTGTAACAATCGCGACTGGGAGATCTATGAGACTCTCAGCGCACTTCATGGGAATCTGTTCCTCGTAGGTGACCCTGACCAGACGATATATGAATGGCGAGGCGCACATCTTGAAAAGTTTGTGGAGTTCAAGCCTGACACAGACATAATCATGGCCCAGAACTACAGGTCCACATCCACAATCCTGGATGCAGCCAACTCTATCATTGAGAACAACGATCTGAGAATTCCGAAGGACCTGTTCACCCGTAATGTCACCGGCGAATCGATCACGCACTTCCATGGAAAGGACGAACGTCATGAAGCCGACTGGATATCGAGGCAGATCCTGACCATGAAGGGCCAAGGCTCCGAATTTTCCGATTTTGCCGTCCTGGTCAGATCCGCCTACCTCACACGTTCCATAGAGCAGTCGTTCATGCGCAGCAAGATCGATTACACCATCTGGGGTGGCGTGAGATTCTTCGAAAGGAAGGAGATCAAGGACGCCCTCAGTTACCTTCGCCTTATCACATTCGACGACGACATGGCTTTCAAGAGGATAGCCAATGTCCCTTCGAGGAAACTGGGCGAAAAGTCCATTGCTGTGATCATGACGGCAGCTCAGGAGAACGGATGCAGCCTGATGGAGGCGCTCAGACATCTGTCAGCCACAAAGCCATTTGCAAAGGATGCAGTACACAGGTTCATAGAGCTTATAGACACAGCGCGAAAGCTTGCCAATGAGATGACCATCAGCAACTTGCTGGAATATGTCCTTGCCAACAGCGGACTTAACGAACTCTATAGGAACGATGAGGAGGAAGAAAGACTCGAGAACCTTAACGAACTCGTGCAGTCAATCAAGATGTACGAAGAGGAGCACAAGGAAGACGAGATCAGCCTCGAGACATACCTTCAGGACATCGCCTTATACACCAACCTGGACAACGACAGGAGCAGGAACAATGTCAAGGTAATGACCATCCACCAGAGCAAGGGTCTGGAATTTCCATACGTGTTCATAGCCGGTCTCAGCGACGGCATCATGCCGAACAAGCGAAGCGTGCGTGAGCGCAAGAAAAAGGCGATGGAAGAGGAAAGAAGGCTCATGTATGTGGCGGTGACACGCGCCGAAAAGAGGCTTTTCCTCACAGAGTCAGAAGGATATTCAGTACAAGGAGGCTTCGAGAAGGTTCCGTCACGATTCCTGAGGGAGATCAAGGAAAACCTCATGGTGACAGAAGGACACATGGACGAGGAACTGTGGGACCGTGCAGCAGCATTCAGCCGTTCAATGGATGCCGAATGCGGATTGACCGTCCTGCCGGCAAAGAAAGGCTTCACTGAAGGCGACGAAGTGGTCCATGACCATTTCGGCAACGGCACAGTAATAAATGTCTATGACGACGGAGATTACTGCGAAGTGCAGTTCTGGGAATCCGGAATACGAATGCTAAAGGCCGAGAAGCTGAAAAGAATCTAAATTTTAGTAAATTTGTAGGATTAACGGAAACTTATAAACATAAAGATATGAAGACAGACATTGAAATCGCAAGAAGCGTCAAGATGCGCAGAATCACAGATATAGCCGAGGACCTTGGTATTCCTGAAGAGAAGGTGGCCCAGTATGGTCACTACATGGCAAAGGTGCCTCTCTCACTGATCGATGATGAGAAGATCGCCAAGAGCAAGCTCATCCTCGTCACAGCGATCACTGCAACCAAGGCAGGAATCGGAAAGACCACTGTATCCGTTGGACTTGCACTCGGACTCAACAAGATCGGCAAGAAGGCCATCGTAACCCTCCGTGAGCCATCACTCGGACCATGTTTCGGCATGAAGGGTGGCGCTGCCGGCGGCGGATACGCACAGGTGCTCCCGATGGAGAAGATCAACCTCCATTTCACAGGAGACATGCATGCGGTAACATCTGCACATAACATGATCTCTGCCCTCCTCGACAACTACCTGTACATGCATCAGGCTGATGGTTTCGCTCTCAAGGAAGTGATCTGGAGAAGAGTCCTTGACGTGAACGACCGCTCACTCAGATCCATCGTGACAGGCCTCGGACCTCGCTCAAACGGTCTCACAGCAGAGTCAGGCTTTGACATCACTGCCGCATCTGAGCTTATGGCCATCCTCTGCCTCTCGACTGACATCGAGGACATGAGAAGACGTATCGACAACATCCTCCTCGGATATACATTCGACAACAAGCCGTTCCTTCTCAAGGAACTCGGAGTCACAGGAGCGATCCTCGTGCTCCTGAAGACTGCCTTCAAGGCTAACCTCGTGCAGACAACCGAGGGAACTCCAGCATTCATCCATGGTGGTCCTTTCGCAAACATCGCCCATGGCTGCAACTCTATCGTGGCAACAAAGACAGCGATGAGCCTTGGAGACTATGTCATCACAGAGGCTGGATTCGGAGCTGACCTTGGTGCCGAGAAGTTCCTCAATATCAAGTGCCGCAAGAGCGGTCTCAAGCCAGCCCTCACAGTCCTCGTCGCTACGCTCAACGGACTTAAGATGCATGGCGGCACTGCCCTTGAAGAGATCCACAAACCTCATGCAGAAGGAGTTAAGAGAGGCTTTGCAAATCTCGACAAGCACATCAGGAACCTCCAGGGTTTCGGTCAGACAGTCGTTGTATCATTCAACAAATACGCTTCTGACACAGAAGAGGAGATCAACCTCGTAAAGGAACACTGCGCAGAGATGGGTGTGCCTTTCGCACTCAACAATGCATGGGCAGAAGGCGGAGAAGGCGCAATCGACCTCGCAAACCTTGTTGTGGAGACCATAGAGAAGAACCCTTCCGGTCCTATCCAGTTCACATACAGCGACGACCAGAGCATCAAGGCAAAGATTGAGGCTGTTGCGAAGAAACTCTATGGAGCGGCAAATGTAACCTTCGCAAGCGCTGCCCGAATGAAGATCAATGCTGCAGAGAAGATGGGATTCGGACACTTCCCTATCTGTATCGCCAAGACACAGTTCTCATTCTCTCAGGATCCTAAGGCTTATGGCGCTCCGGAGGGATTCAACTTCGAGATCAAGGACATAGTGATCAACTCAGGTTCCGAAATGATCGTTGCCATCGCCGGTGACATCATCAGAATGCCAGGATTCGCGAAAATCCCTCAGGCAACCAAGATCGACATCGTCGATGGAGTAATCGAGGGCCTCAGCTAGTCACGCAGAAATCATTATCACGTATAACATCTTGAATGTTAAATAAAGTAACGGATATGAAAACCATCACAAGAATCCTGATTGCCATTGCCGCAATCACACTCCTGGCTTCATGGGGCAAGCCGTTAAGCTCCAGGATGAACGACTTTGTCGACAATGTAGAGAAAAGCTACAAGAGCTGGGCGAAGGAGGACTGGGACCGCTCCGAGGAGAAGTATGTAAAGCTTCTTGAGGAGTACAAACAGAATTATGACTCATACGCTCCAGAAGAGAAAGCTGCCATCAACAAGGCGATCGGAAGATATAACGGCATCCTCGTGAAACAAGGAATCGAAGGCGCCGGCCAGAAGATCAAAGACTTCGGCGAACGCCTCCCTTCCCTCATCGAAGGCTTCGTGAGCGCTTTCGAGGTAACCGAATAAACTCCGAACCGATAAAAAATCAGGTCAAAAGAACAAATCTGCCCGCTTTTGTTCTTTTGACCTGATTTGCTTTTGAATGGTGCAGAGTCAGATTAATCTCTCTGGTTAAATTAAAATATATTTCAGAATAAACAGCACTGCAAGTATGTACATTGCAGGAGACAGTTTCTTGAATTTTCCACAGATCATGTTCATAAGAACATATGTGATCATTCCTATAAGGATTCCGTTAGAAATAGAGTACGTAAGCGGCATCATTATCATACATACGAATGCAGGAATCGACTCTGAAAAATCATCGAAATCAACATTCTTTATCTGTTCAGCCATCAGCAATCCGACAATTATCAAAGCTGGAGCAGTGGCTGCAGACGGGATTGAAAGGAACAGTGGCGAGAAGAACATCGCTATTACGAAACAGCATCCTACAACCAGAGCCGTTAGTCCGGAACGACCGCCCTGGGCCACTCCTGCCGCACTCTCGACATAAGTCGTGGTGGTGGAAGTTCCCAACATGGCTCCGAAAGTCGTAGCTATGGAGTCTGCCATGAATGCCTGTTTCACTCTGTGGATATTTCC
>JAEIGA010018636.1_pt1 | contig 10581 bp, 12 predicted proteins | sample 9270691 | NCBI WGS metagenome assembly JAEIGA01 (sample SAMN17057246, study PRJNA624740) | gut metagenome | biome: biome; isolation source: fecal sample | host: Bos grunniens | place: China: Xizang | collected 2019
GACACTGTTAGATGTATATCTATGAGTTCAACAGATGGACTTGTAAGAGGAATGGAAGTTGTTGATACAGGAGCTCCTATAACTGTTCCTGTTGGGGATGCAACATTAGGAAGAATATTCAACGTATTAGGACAACCAGTTGATGGTAAGCCAGCACCAACTGAAGCACCACAAATGCCTATACACAGAGCAGCACCAGAATTCGAAGAATTACAACCAACTGCTGAAATACTAGAAACTGGTATAAAAGTAGTTGACTTATTAGCACCATACTTAAAAGGTGGTAAGATAGGTCTATTCGGAGGAGCTGGAGTTGGTAAAACAGTTCTTATACAAGAGCTTATAACAAACATAGCTTCTCAACACGGTGGATTATCAGTATTCGCTGGAGTTGGAGAAAGAACAAGAGAAGGTAACGACCTTTACGAAGAAATGACTGATTCTGGAGTTATAAAGAAAACTGCTCTAGTATTCGGGCAAATGAACGAGCCACCTGGAGCAAGAATGAGAGTTGCTTTAACAGGACTTACAATGGCAGAACACTTTAGAGATAAAGAAAACCAAGACGTATTATTATTCGTTGATAATATATTCAGATTTACACAAGCTGGATCTGAGGTTTCAGCACTTCTTGGACGTACACCATCAGCAGTTGGATACCAACCAACATTAGCTACAGAAATGGGTAGACTACAAGAAAGAATAACATCAACTAAGAGTGGATCGATAACATCTGTTCAAGCTGTATACGTTCCGGCCGATGATTTAACTGACCCGGCACCAGCTACAACATTTACACACTTAGATGCTAAGACAGTTTTATCTAGACAAATAGCATCTCTAGGGATATTCCCAGCGGTTGATCCACTAGAATCTAGCTCAAGAGTTCTAGACCCACAAATAGTAGGTAAAGAGCACTATGAAGTAGCTAGAGGAGTTCAATCTATATTACAAAGATACAATGAACTTCAAGATATAATAGCAATACTTGGTATGGACGAATTATCTGATGAAGATAAATTAACAGTTGCTCGTGCTAGAAGAATCCAAAGATTCCTAGGACAACCATTCCACGTTGCTGAGGTATTCACAGGAGTTCCTGGTGTATACGTACCATTAAAAGAAACTATAAGAAGTTTCAAAGAAATATTAGAAGGAAAGCATGATAATTTACCAGAGTCAGCATTTATAAATGCAGGAAACATAGACACTGTAGTTGCTAGAGCAAAGGAGAGTAGATAATAATGGCAAATGTATTTGCACTTGAAATTGTCACTCCTGATAAAACCTTCTATAATGGAAATGCGGAGATGATTGTAGTTAGAACTACTGAAGGTGATAGGGGTATATTAAAAAACCATAGACCATTAGTAGCTGGACTTGCTACAGGTACATTACGTATTAAGTTAGATGGAAAATATAAGGATGCGAAAGTATCTGGTGGATTCATGAATGTAGATAAAGAAAAAACTGTAATAGTTACTGAATCTGCAGAGTGGATATAAATTAAATATTTATAAATAATCATGGGGGCTAGAATTTTTCTAGCACCCATTTTTTAATTTAATAAATTGCTATAAAAGTGACAATGTTGAAATATAGTAAGGATATAAATGAGTATAGATTATATACTATAATATTAATAGTTGAATATAATTATTTTAAACATAATAAAATAGAAATATAAGTAATTCAAGGAGGAAATAATGAATATATTGGATATTGGAGTTGATATCATAGAAATATATAGAATAAAAGAATTACTTGAGAAAAATCCTAGATTTCTAGAAAGGACTTTTACTAATAATGAAGTTGAATATTTCAAAAGTAAAGGTCTTAAAGCAGAAACTGTAGCTGGAAATTTTGCGGCAAAAGAAGCTATAAGTAAGTCCATAGGAACAGGAATAAGAAAATTTAGCTTAAGAGATATAGAAGTTTTAAGAGATGAATTAGGAAAACCAATAGTGAAAACATATAATAATTTTAAACAGATATGCATAGATTATAATGTTTCAGAAATAAAAGTATCTATATCTCACTGTAAGGACTATGCTATAGCTAATTCTATAGCCATAACTAAGGAGGGATAATATGAATAATAAAACAGCAAAGGATATAATGACAACAGATGTAATAGTAGCAAAAAAAGATGATAGTATTGCGAATGTAGCAACTTTGCTTATAAAAGAAAAGATAGGAGGGTTGCCAGTAGTAGATGAAAATGACAAGGTAGTAGGAATAATCTCTGAAACAGATATAATGCAGAAAGAAACAGACATAGAGTCACCAAGAGTTTTAAATTTCTTCCAAGGTTTAATTTTCTTAGATGATATAAAGAAATTAGAAGATGATATGAAAAAGGTAGCAGCATATAAAGTTGAAGACCTAATGTCTAAAGACATAATAACTGTAAATGAAAATGATTCATTTGATTATGTAGCTAACGTTATGATAAAAAAATCTATAAATAGAGTACCTGTAGTAGATAAAGAAAACTTCTTAAAAGGTATAATATGTAGATATGATATAATAAAAGCTATGTATGATTAAGAAATTGTAATTGGAGGTTTTCTATGAAAAGGTGGACTGTTATACTAGCAATAGTTGTGAGTATATTTGCAATTATTGTTGGTTGTCAAAAAAGAGAGTCCACAAAAGAAGAAATCTATACAGAATTCCAAAAGAAGATAGTTACTATGTCATCTTATAAATGTATAGCTGAAGTTGAAGCTATAGGGAATAAAAGCTCTCATAATTATGTATTTGTTCATAGTTATAAAAAACCGGATTATTATAAATTAGAAGTAATAGAACCAGAGCATTTAAAAGGAATGACTATGGAATATAAAGATGACAAAGTAATAATAAGTAATCCAGATATAGAAGATAAAATAGAGTTGCCGAATATAGACGAAAATAAGCAGTACATTTTTATAGGAGATTTTATAAAAAACTATCTTCAAAATGAAGAAGTTAATATAAAATTATCAGGTAATAGTCTAAGTTTAGAAACTATTATACCAGGAGATAATGAATATTTCTATAAACAAATATTATATATAAATAAAGAGACTAAAAATCCTGAAAAAATGGAAATACTAAATGATAAAGGAAATCAAAGCTTTGTAGTTAAATATAAAGACTTCGAGTGCAGAAAGTAAGGGGACACAAAAGAAATGAAAACTAAAATAACAGCTCCTACGTGGGCGGAGATAAATCTAGATAACATAGAATTTAATTTAAATAATATAAAAAAGTTACTAAATGAAGATACTAAAATTTGTACAGTGTTAAAGGCTAATGCATATGGACATGGTTCAGTTCAAGTTGCTAAGTTTTTAGAGCATAAAAATGTAGACTATTTTGCTGTTGCTAGGCTAGAAGAAGCTATAGAACTTAGACAAAATAATATAAAAAAACCTATATTATGTTTAGGATTTGTTCCAGAAGAATCTTTAGAGTATGCTATTAAAAATGGTATAACCTTAACTATTTATTCTTTAGAAATGGCTAAAAAACTTAATGATATATCTAAAAAAATAGGTATTAAAGCTTATATTCATATAAAGATAGATACAGGAATGAGTAGAATTGGCTTTAAGGTAAATGATGAGTCTATAGAAAAAATATTTGAGATATCTAATTTAGAAAGCATATATATAGAAGGTATATATACTCACTTTGCTAAAGCAGACGAACTAGATAAGGAATTTACGAATAAGCAAGCAGAAAGATTTAAATTTATAACTGAAGCTGTAGAGAAGAGAGGTGTAAATATACCTATAAAGCATGTTTCTAATAGTGCTGCTATTATGGATTTACCAGATTTAAACTTTAATATGGCAAGATGTGGAATAGTTTTATACGGGTATTATCCATCTGAAGAAGTTATAAAAGAAAGACTTCCTTTAAAACCTGCAATGATATTAAAAACAAAAATATCTCATATAAAAGAATTGGAAGAATGCACTGGAATAAGTTATGGATTAACTTATAAAACTAATAATTCTGAAAAAATAGCAACTATACCTATTGGATATGCAGATGGATTTACTAGAATGCAAAAAAATCCTAAGGTATCTATAAAGGGTGAAGTTTTTGATATTGTGGGAAGAATTTGTATGGACCAATGTATGGTGAAAATTGATAAAGACATAGACATAAAAATTGGTGACGAGGTTATAATATTTGGGGAAGGCAATAGAAATGTAGAAGATATAGCTAAAGATTTAGGAACAATAAATTATGAAATAGTATGCATGGTATCTAGAAGAGTTGACCGTGTTTATAAGGAAGGAAATGTAATTTTACAAGCTGATAGTTATTTGGTAAAATGGAAATGATAGTATAACCCAGGAGGCGATGTTGTGCACAATAAAAGAAAGGAAAAAATAACCTTTACTATACCTGATTCTCTAATATCTGAAGTAGATCATATAGTTCAGATGGAGAACAGCAATAGAGCAGATTTTGCTAAAGCAGCTTTTCAATTCTATATAACTCAGAAGAAGAAAATAGATCTTAAAGAATCTATGATGAAGGGTTATAAAGAGATGGGTCAAATTAATCTATCATTAGCTGAGCTGGGTATGACAAATGAGGTATCTTCACAAGATAACATAGAAGAGAAGATTGCCCAAGGTGAATACTAATTTGGATATAAAGCGAGGATACTTATATTATGCTGATTTAAGCCCAGTTGTAGGGTCAGAGCAGGGTGGAGTAAGGCCTGTTCTCATCATACAAAATGATATAGGTAATAAATACAGTCCAACTGTAATAGTAGCCGCAATAACATCTCAAATTAATAAAGCTAAGCTACCTACGCATATAGAGATAAGTGCTAATGAGTATGGACTTAATAAAGACTCGGTTATTCTCTTAGAGCAGATACGGACAATAGACAAAAAGCGTCTAAGAGAAAAGATAGGTTGTCTAGATAAAAATATGATGTTAAAGGTAAATGATAGCCTTCAAATAAGTTTAGGGCTATTTACTCTATAAAAATATTGATATTACATAATATCAATATTTTTTTTGAAATTAAAAAAATTGATATACATACTAACGATAGTATTAAATTATAAATATATATATATTCTTTTGGAAAAAATAGAGTAAAAAACAGTATAAAGATGATATAATAAAGTGAGATTGAACTCAAAGCAATACATATGGACAACTTAACTTTACTAGTACAGGGAGGTAATTACATGAGAGATCATAAAGGATTAAAAGAGATTGCACGTAATATCAGAAAAGATATAGTCTCTATGATACATACGTCTAAATCAGGACATCCAGGAGGATCATTATCAGCAGTTGAAATATTAACAGCTCTTTATTTTGATGAGATGAATATAGATCCTAATAACTGTAAGATGGAAGATAGAGATAGATTTATTTTATCAAAAGGACATGCAGCTCCAGTATTATATGCTACTTTAGCTCACAAAGGGTACTTTGATAAAGAAGAACTAAAAGGATTAAGAAAAATAAATAGAATGCTACAAGGTCATCCTGATATGAAAGGAACACCAGGTGTTGAAATGTCAACAGGGTCTTTAGGACAAGGGTTTTCTGTAGCTTGCGGTATGGCAATGGCATCTAAACTAGATAATGCTCCGTGGAGAGTATATGCTTTACTTGGAGATGGAGAAGTTCAAGAAGGTATAGTTTGGGAAGCTGCTATGAGTGCGGCTCATTATAAACTTGATAACATGGTTGCATTCTTAGATTATAATGGCCTTCAAATAGATGGAAAAACTGAAGATGTTATGGATATAGGTCCTATAGTTGACAAGTTCAAAGCTTTTGGGTGGAATGTAATAGAGATAGATGGTCATGATTTTGACCAAATTTTTGCAGCGTTAGATATGGCTAAAGAAACTGTAGAAAAACCTACAATGATAGTTGCTAAAACTGTAAAAGGTAGAGGTATATCATTTATGGAAAATCAAGCTTCATGGCATGGAACAGCTCCAAGCGATAAAGATTTAGAGCAGGCTTTAATAGAATTAGGAGGTGTAGACAATGAGTAAGATGGCAACTAGAGATGCATACGGAAAAGCATTAGTTAAATTAGGACAAATTAATGATAATGTAGTAGTATTAGATGCAGACTTATCTAAGTCTACAAAAACAAATGATTTTAAAACTGTATTCCCTGAGAGATTTTTCAATATGGGTATAGCAGAACAAAACTTAATAGGAGCAGCATGTGGATTTGCAACAGCTGGAAAAATACCATTTGCAAGTAGCTTCGCAATGTTTGCTACAGGAAGAGCCTTCGAAGTAATAAGAAACTCAGTAGCATATCCAAAATTAAATGTAAAAGTATGTGCAACTCATGCAGGTATTACAGTAGGTGAAGATGGTGCATCTCACGAAAGTATTGAAGATATAGCTATAATGAGAGCTATACCTAATATGACAGTTTTAGTTCCTGCAGATGGTGTTGAAGCTGAACAAATGATACTTGAAGCTGCTAAATTCTATGGACCTATGTATGTTCGTTTAGGAAGAAGTGCAGTGCCTACATTATTTGATGAAAATTATAAATTCCAAATAGGAAAAGGTAGTGTATTAAGAGAAGGAAACGATGCATCTATAATAGCTTGTGGAATAATGGTTAATGAAGCTATATTAGCTTCAGAAATATTAAAATCAGAAGGTATAAATGTTAGAGTTATAAATATGTCTACTATAAAACCTATAGATAGACAGCTAATAATAACGGCATCTAAAGAAACAGGTGCAATAGTTACTGCTGAAGAACATAGTATAATCGGTGGATTAGGTTCTGCTGTAAGTGAAGTAGTAAGTGAAGAGTGTCCAGTTATAGTTAAAAAAATAGGTGTTAAAGATATATTTGGTGAGTCAGGAACACCAGCGGAATTATTAAAGAAACATGGATTAACTGCAGAAGATATAGTAAACGCAGTTAAGGAAGCTATTTCTAAGAAATAGTTAAATACTATGAATTAAAATTTGATATTATTATATATTTACTTTATAAAATGAATAGATTTAATAATTTGTTCTTAAAAGGTAGTATTTTATCTAAATTATAATAGATAAAACACTACCTTTTTTAATTTATTTGATAACAAAACTCTTCTAATGGTTGAACATGCCTCATATATTTTATATATGGGGGTGATATGAATGAATAAGATAAATTTTAATATTAAAGGTGTAATATATGGGGTTATAATTATGGCACTAATCATTGGTGGATTCATAGTTATACCAAATATGTTTATGGAGCAATCAAAACCTACAGATTATACTATTTTACAAAGAGAAGCTATACCAGAGAAGATATTAGATATGATGGATAAATATGTAGATGAAGAACGTGCATTAGCTGTAAAATTGAATGACAAAATTTATGTAGTTGTAACTAGAGGTAATGATAAAAATCATGGTATAGAAATGGATAAGATAGATATTGTTAAGCAAGATGATAAGAATATAATGAGGGTAAAGGTAGTATATAAAGAAAAAGAAAAATCATATCCATACATAGTAGTTGAAACAAATTTAAATGAATTACCAGATTCAATAGAATTAAATACATCAGTTGAAGAAAACTGATTTGTATATATAAAAAGCTATGTGATTTTATTATAAAGTCATATAGCTTTTTATATATACAAATATTAAAAAATATTAAAAATTATTGAAATTATAATATTATATAAGATATATATACTTAAAAATTTTACAAAATATTAGATTATTATATAGATTCATAGCACATTTTGCGATAATTATTGCATGAAAAGCAATATCAATAAATATATCTTTTACATAAAATATACTATCACTAGCAAAAGAGGTGTTATTTTTGAGTACTGTAGTTCATAAATATGGTGGAACATCAATGGGTAGTATTGAAAAAATAAAATCCGTTGCAAGAAGATTAATATCAGAAAAAGAAAAAGGAAATGATGTAGTAGCTGTAGTTTCTGCTATGGGAAAAACAACTAATAAGTTAGTAGAATTAACAAAAGAGATTTCTAACAACCCAGATAAGAGAGAGTTTGATATGCTTTTATCTACAGGTGAACAGATATCTATATCTTTATTAGCTATCGCGATTAAATCATATGGATATGATGCAATATCTTTTACTGGCTATCAAGCTGGAATAAAAACCAAAGGAATGCATACAAAAAGTAATATAGTTGATATTGATATTGATAAAATAAGAGATAATTTAGGACAAGGCAAAATAGTTATAGTAGCAGGTTTTCAAGGTGTGAATGAAAATGGAGATATAACAACTTTAGGTAGAGGAGGCTCTGATACTACAGCTGTTGCATTGGCTGCTAAATTAGGATGTGATTGTATTATATATACCGATGTAGAAGGTATATACCCTGTTGATCCTAAGTTATATCCAAATGCAAAAAAATTAGATTGTATAGGATATAAGGAAATGATAGAAATGGCAAAATTAGGTGCAGGAGTAATGGAGACTACATCTGTTGAGATAGGTTACAAAAATAATGTATCTATATATGTAGCTTCAAGTAGTAAGGATATAAAAGGAACTTATATAACAGAAAGTCAAAGTTGTAAAAATAACAAATCAGTTGTTGGAATTGCAATAAATGACAACACTTCTATATTTACGATAAAAAACGTTTTATTAAAATCAAATGACATGTCTTTAATATCTGAAATTTTATCAGATGAAAATTTAAGTATAAAAGTGATAAATCAGATATCTTCAAATGGTGACTATACCGATTTTTCATTGGTTATTAGCAAAGGCGATTTAGGATGTATAGATGAAGCTATAAATAAGATAAAAACAAAATTAAATCATATAGATATTTCTAAAGATTTAGACGTAACAACAATATCAGTTGTTGGCACAGGAGTAAGTAATAATATTATAGCTAATATACTTGAAGTATTAAAAAATAATGATATTAAATTTAAAAAAATAATAACGTCTGAATTGAGCATTTCTTTTATAGTCGATATAAAAGATAAGACTAGAATTATAGAATTATTAGGAAATGAATTTGATTTATAAAAATTAAATAATATTGGAGGAGATAGAATTGAAAAAAGTAAATGTAGCTGTAGTTGGAGCAACAGGAATGGTAGGGAGAAACTTTTTAAAAATATTAGAAGAAAGAGATTTTCCTATAGACAATCTTTATTTATTCTCTTCTGCAAAATCTGCAGGTAATAAGCTAACTTTTAAAGGTAAAGAATATGAAGTTGAGGCATTAACAGAAGAATCATTTAATAGAGATATAGATATAGCATTATTTTCAGCAGGTGGAGCTGTTAGTAAAAAGTTTGCACCTATAGCAAGAGACCATGGTGTTATAGTAGTTGATAATAGTAGCGCTTGGAGAATGGATAAGGATATACCGTTGGTTATTCCAGAAGTAAATCCAGAGGATATTAAATGGAATAATGGTATTATAGCAAATCCAAACTGTTCAACAATACAGTCAGTAGTACCTCTTAAAGTATTACATGATGCATTTAAAATAAAAAGAATAATATTTTCAACTTATCAAGCTGTTTCAGGTTCAGGAATGGGAGGAATTAATGATTTAGAAAATGGAATAAATGGAGGAGAGCATAAAAAATACCCTCATCAAATAGCTTATAACTGTATTCCTCATATAGATGATTTTATGGAAAATGGATATACAAAAGAAGAAATGAAAATGATAGATGAAACTAAAAAAATATTAAATGATGAAACTATAAAAATTACAGCTACTACAGTTAGGGTTCCTGTTAAGTATGGTCATAGTGTTTCTATAAATATAGAATTTGAGAATCCATTTGAATTAGAAGAAGTTTTTAAATTACTTGAAAATGCTGATGGAATAATAGTGCAAGATAATCTTGAAAATAATATATATCCAATGGCTATAAATGCAGAAGGAACAGATGAAGTTTATGTTGGAAGAATAAGAAGAGATTTTAGTATAGATAATGGTTTAAATTTATGGGTAGTTGCAGATAACACTAGAAAAGGTGCAGCTACAAATGCTGTTCAAATTGCAGAATTGTTAATAAAAAATTTAAAATAAGGGGGATAAAATGATGAAAAAGCTATTTGTAGGTTCTGGAGTAGCATTAGTTACACCTTTTAAAGATGGCAAAATTGATTATAATTCAATGGGAAATTTAATTGAATGGCATATAGAAAATAAAACAGATGCAATAATAGTATGCGGAACAACAGGGGAGTCTGCAACTATGAGTGATGAAGAAAGAAAAGCAACTATAAAATTTGTAGTAGATAAAGTAAATAAAAGAATACCTGTAATAGCAGGTAGTGGAAGTAATAATACTGCATATTCAGTAGAGTTAAGTAAATATTGTCAAGAAGTAGGAGTAGATGGATTATTAGTAGTAACACCATACTATAATAAATCAACTCAAAATGGATTAATAAAACATTTTACAATAATAGCGGAAAGTGTAGACTTACCAATAATACTTTACAATGTTCCAGGAAGAACAGGTGTTAATATAAATCCTGCTACAGTAGAAAAATTATGTAAGGTTAAAAATATAGTAGCTATAAAAGAA
>JAEIGA010018637.1_pt1 | contig 10581 bp, 7 predicted proteins | sample 9270691 | NCBI WGS metagenome assembly JAEIGA01 (sample SAMN17057246, study PRJNA624740) | gut metagenome | biome: biome; isolation source: fecal sample | host: Bos grunniens | place: China: Xizang | collected 2019
AAATAGAATCAAGAAAAGATTACTTAGTTAAGAGATCTCAATGGATACTTGGAGGAGATGGATGGGCTTATGACATCGGTTACGGTGGATTAGATCACGTTCTTGCTTCAGGTGAAAATGTAAACGTACTTGTATTTGATACAGAAATCTACTCAAATACAGGAGGTCAAGCTTCTAAGTCAACTCCAGTTGCTGCAATGGCTAAGTTCGCTGCTGCTGGTAAGAGAGCTAAGAAGAAAGACTTAGGTATGATGGCTATGAGCTACGGAAACGTATATGTTGCTCAAGTTGGTATGGGTGCAGATAAGAACCAATTAATGAAGGCTATAGTTGAAGCTGAAAAGCATGACGGACCATCATTAATAATAGCTTATTCTCCATGTATATCTCACGGAATAAAAGAAGGTATGGGTAGAGCTCAAGCTAACATAGAAAAAGCTGTTAAAGCTGGATACTGGCATTTATACAGATACAACCCACAATTAAAAGCAGAAGGAAAGAATCCTTTTACTTTAGATTCTAAAGAACCTACTGAAAGCTTCAGAGATTTCTTAATGGGTCAAGTAAGATATGCTGCTATAGCTAAACAATACCCAGAGGTAGCTGAAGAATTATTCAATATGGCAGAAGAAAATGCTAAGGAAAGATACAATAACTATAAGAGATTAGCTAATAACTACGAATTAGCTGAAAACATATAATAGTAATATAATTTTAAAATAAGGGATGGACAAATTTTGTCCATCCTTTTGTTGTAAATGTGATAAAATATAAGTAGTAGTAATAATATCTGGAGGTGTTAAGTTAAGAATATGGAAGAACAAGTTAAATATTTAAAAGTTTTATCAAAGCAATATCCTAGTATATCAAAAGCTAGTACAGAAATTATAAATTTAGAAGCGATTCTTAATCTACCTAAAGGAACAGAACATTTCATAAGTGATATTCATGGAGAATATGAGCCATTTGTGCATGTACTTAAAAATGGTTCTGGGGTTATAAAAAGAAAAATAGAAGAATTATTTTCAAGTAGTATAAGAGAATCTGAAAAAAAGACATTAGCAACTTTAGTATATTATCCAGAAAAGAAATTAGAGTTAATAGAAAAAGAGGAAGAAAATATAGAAGATTTCTATAGAATATACATATATAGATTAGTAGAGTTATGTAGATATGCATCACGAAAATATACAAGATCTAAGGTAAGAAAGCTTTTACCAGAAGATTTTAAGTATATAATAGAAGAATTACTAAATGAACATGTAGAACAAGTGCATAAGCAAAATTATTATAAAAGTATAGTAGATACCATTATAAATATAGATAGAGCTAAAGAATTTGTAATAGCTATATCAAATGTTATACAAAAATTAGTAGTAGATAGACTTCATATAGTAGGAGATATATATGATAGAGGTCCTAGACCAGATATAGTTATAGATAAATTAATGGATTATCATTCAGTAGATATACAGTGGGGTAATCATGATATATTATGGATGGGAGCTGCAAGTGGAGAAAAAACTTGTATAGCCAATGCCCTTAGAATATCAGCTAGATATTCTAATTTAGACATAATAGAAGATATATATGGAATAAATCTACTACCACTAGCAACTTTTGCACTAGAGACTTATAAAGATGATCCTTGTACATGCTTTATGCCAAAAGGAATCTCTGGAGAAGCTCCAACTAAGGAAAAATCACTAATAGCAAAAATGCATAAGGCTATAAGTATTATTCAGTTTAAACTTGAAGGTGAAGTTATTAAGAGAAGACCAGAGTTTGAAATGGATCATAGATTACTTTTAAATAACATAAATTATGATGAAGGTACAATAAATGTAAAAGGAAAAGTATATAAATTAAAAGATACAAAGTTCCCAACTATAGATCCAAAGAATCCATATAAGTTAACCAAAGAAGAGGAAGCTGTAATTGATAAACTAGCATCGTCATTTAAAAATAGTGAAAAGCTACAAAAACATGTATCATTTTTATTCTCAAAAGGAAGTATATACTTAGTATGCAATGATAACTTATTAATACATGGATGTGTTCCTTTAAATGAAGATAAAAGCTTTATGAGTATGAAGTTACAAGGAATAGAGTATAGTGGTAGAGAGTTAATGGACCAAATGGAGATTTTAGCAAGAGAAGGCTATTTCTTTAAAGAAAAGAGTAAACAAAAGCAATATGGTATGGATATAATGTGGTATCTATGGACTGGAAAATGCTCTTCATTATTTGGAAAAGATGATATGACAACATTTGAAAGACACTTTATATCAGAAAAGGAAACTCATAAAGAAAATAAAAACCCTTACTTTACATTAAGAGAATGTGAAGATGTATGTAAAAGACTATTTGATGAATTTGAATTAGATATAAATGAATCTCATATAATAAATGGACATGTTCCTGTTGAAAGTAAAAATGGAGAAAGTCCAATAAAGGCTAATGGAAGAATAATCGCAATAGATGGTGGTTTTTCAAGAGCATATCAACCTAAAACAGGAATAGCAGGATATACATTAATTTATAATTCTCAAAGTTTACAGCTTGTATCACATGAACCATTTACATCAACGGAAGAGGCTATAGTAAATGAAAGTGATATATTATCAACTACAATGCTAGTTGAACATAAATTAAGTAGAAAAACAGTGAAAGATACTGATGCAGGAAAAAAATTATTAGAAGAAGTTAAAGATTTAAAATTGCTTTTAATGGCATATAAAAAAGGTCTAATAAAAGAAGAGCAAAATGGAATATTTTAACTTTAGATTTGTTGACATCATACTATAATTAATATAAAATAATATCATAGTAATATATAATTTTAAGAAATCTATTTAAAGTTAATAAAATGGATTGTTACTGATAGAGCAGGCAATACCTAAATTAAGTCGTATTTTTTAGTACCTTGATTTAGGTATTTTTATGTTTAGGGGGGCTAGAGACAATGGTAACAATAAAAAAAATATATAATAATAATGTTATTTTAGCATTTGAAAGCATTAGTAAAAAAGAGATGATATTAACTGGATGTGGAATTGGATTTAAAAAGAAGCCTGATGATATCGTTGATGAAAGCAAAATTGAAAAAAAATTTGTAATACAAGATAATAATTTTGAAAATAAGGTAAATAAATTAGCAAATGAAGTACCTGAAGAAGTTTTTAGTGTAAGTAGTGCAATAATAGAATATGCAGAAAAAATGCTAAACACTAATCTAGATGAATATATTTATATATCTTTAACTGATCATATATCTTTTTCTATAAAAAGATATAAAGATAATATGATGATAAAAAATGAATTATTATCAGAAATTAGGAGAATTCATAAAAAGGAATATGAGATAGGAAAATGGGGATTAGAATACATAAATAAAACTTTTGGTGTGAATTTCTCATTAGATGAAGCTGGATTTATAGCTATTCATATTATAAATGCAAACTATAGAGAGTCTACTAATCAATCATGTTTAATGATGAATATAATAAATCAAATACTTGATAGAATAAAAAATTATTTTTCTGTAGAATTTATAGAAGATGATATAAATTTTGATAGATTATTAACTCATTTAAAATTTTTTGCTAAACGATTAATAGATAAAAAAGAACAAATCAAATTTGAAAAAAATGATTTATTAGATGTAGTTAAAATACAGTATAAGGAAAGCTATGAGTGTGCACAAAATATAAAATCATTTATAGAAGATAATTATACTTATAAAATAAATGATGATGAAGTATTGTACCTAGTACTTCATATAAATAGGGTAATATCAGTTATAAATTTTAAAAACAAAGAATTTGTAGGGTAAGAATGGCATTTAAATATAATACAAAAAATATATATTATAATAATTAAAGGAGAAAAATAAGATGAGCTTTTTTAAAAATTTATTTAAAGCAAACAAGGAAGCAGAAGTAAAGAAGGAAGTAATAGCACCATTAACTAATGGAGAATTAGTAAATATATCACAAGTTCCAGATGAAGTATTTTCAAGTAAAATGATGGGTGATGGATTTGCTATGAAGACTAATGATGGAATCATAGTATCACCAGTAGAAGGTAAAATAGTTACAATATTCCCAACTAAGCATGCAGTAACTATGGAATCTATAGATGGAAGAGAAGTATTAATACATTTAGGTGTTGATACAGTGAAATTAAAAGGAGAAGGGTTTGAAACTTTTGTAGAGGAAAATCAAACTGTTAAGGTTGGAGATAAGTTAGTTAAAATGGATGTAGAATTTATAGAAAAAAATGCAAAATCTTCAATGCCAATAGTAGTATTCACTAATTTATCAGAAGGAGAAAGTGTTAAGTTAGTAGAAGGAAATGTAAATGCAGGCGAATTAGGTAAAATAGAAATTGTAAAATAATAATTTATAAATAAATTAAAAGGAAAAAGTTTACATAAATATACATATATGATATATTATGTTTAGAAATAAATACGTATAGCGTGTTACTGGTTATGCAGGCATGAGCTAAATAAATTATAGTTATTTGTTATGCTATAAATTATTTAGCTTTTTTTATTTCAATAATATATTTTATTAAATATAGTATAAATAGTAAATAATACTAAATAATAATAAAAAATTAATAAGAGGGAGGAAAAAATATGCTTCAATATTTACAAAGAATAGGTAAAGCTATAATGCTACCAATAGCAGCATTACCTGTTGCAGGTATATTACTTGGAGTTGGGGGATCACTAATAAATATAGCAAGTCTTGAAAATGCACCAGCTATATATCAACCATTAATAACTTTCGTAAATATACCGGTTATAACTATAATTTTAAAAATTATGCAAGGTATAGGTGATATAGTATTTGGAAACTTACCAATACTATTTGCAGTAGGTACTGCAGTAGGTCTTGCTAAAAATGATAAGGGTACAGCAGCACTTGCTTCTGTATTTGGATTCTTAATAATGAACCAAGTTATAAGTGTATTACTAGGACTAGGTGCTACACCATTAGGCACACTAGTTTCAGGAGAAGTACCAACACAATATGCACAATATGTAACTACTACATTAGGTATATTTACTCTTAATATGTCAGTGTTTGGAGGAATAATAACTGGTATAGTAACAGCTATTTTACATAATAGATACTATAATATACAATTACCGGCAGTTATAGGATTTTTCTCAGGTTCAAGATTTGTACCTATAGTAGTATCTTTAGCTATGGCAGTTGTAGGTGCATTACTTGCTTATATATGGCCATTTGTACAAGATGGAATATCAGTAATTGCATTATTTGTTAAAAATGCAGGACCAATAGGAACATTTTTATATGGACTAATAGAAAGAGCTTTAATACCATTTGGTCTTCATCATATATTCTATACACCATTTTGGTATGGATCATTTGTCGATGGACAAGTATTAATAGATGGAACTTGGCAAACAATACAAGGTGCTAACTATGCATATTTTGCTCAATTAAGTAGTATGCAAAGTATAGTTGGTGCAGATGCAGAGACTATGTCGACTATAGTTTCAGGAACAACAAGATTTATGACTGGTAAATTCCCATTCATGATGTTTGGTCTTCCAGCCGCGGCATTAGCAATGTATCATACAGCAGCTTCTAATAAGAAAAAAGTTGTTGGAAGTTTATTAATATCAGCAGCATTTACGTCATTCTTAACAGGTATAACTGAGCCATTAGAATTTACATTCTTATTCGTTGCACCTATACTATATGTAGTTCATTGTATAATGGCAGGTTTATCATTCTTCTTAATGGATATACTTAATGTATTTATAGGTATGACATTCTCAGGAGGATTAATAGACTTTACTTTATTTGGAATACTTCCTGCGGGAGCTGGAGTTCCAACAAATTGGATAAGAGCAATATTAGTAGGTATAGGATATGCTGTAGTTTACTACTTCTTATTTAAAACTTTAATAGTTAAGTTAAATCTAAAAACACCAGGTAGAGAAGGCGATGAAGAAGAGGCTAAACTTTACTCTAAAGCAGACTTCCAAGCTGCTAAAGGTTTAGATAATAAAGAAACACAAAATAAAGCTAATGGAAAAGATGAAATAGTACAAAAAGCTCCAGAAGTTTTAGCTGCATTAGGTGGAGAAGAAAATGCTGTATCAATTGATGCATGTATAACTAGACTTAGAGTTGAAGTTAAAGATAAATCAAAAGTAGATAAAGATAAGTTAAAAGCATTAGGTGCTGTTGGTGTTGTTGAAGTAGGTAATGGAATACAAGCAATATTTGGCGCTAAAGCAGATGCTTATAGACATGAGATAAATAGAATATTAGGAAGAAGTTAATATAAAAAGGTATGAAATTTAAATTTCATACCTTTTTTATATTCTAAAAATAATGTATTTATTATAAGTTATAAATTATTACATAAATAAGAGAATTTAATTTTATGTATCTGATATTGATCCATCAAACTTATGAATATATGGGTCATAATTACTAGGAGAAACTCCATATACTTTTTTAAATGCCCTTACAAAACTAGAGTAGTCATTAAATCCGCATCCTGAGCAAACATCATTCATACTTAAACCTTCAGCTATAAGCGACTTTGCAAGTATAAGTCTTTTTTGAACAACATAGTTATGGATTGAACTGCCTATTTGGCTTTTAAACTTCCTCATAAGATAGTATTTACTAATAAAAAACTCTGAAGCTATAGTATCTATAGACAAATCATTCTCTAAATTAGAATTAATGTAATTTAGAACTCCTTCAATAGTTTTATCATATTGTATATCTTCTATATCACTATCTTTATTACTACTTAAAAATAATCTATTTATTAAAACCATTAATTGAATAAACAAAGATTCTTTTAAAATTTCATTTCCAAATTCATTATTATTATCACAATTTTGTATATCATTTATAAGAGTTTTTATATTTTCAATAGATTTAATATTTAATCTAAGTAAATTATAATTATTTTTTATTGCAATATCAAAGCATGTAAGAAGATTATTATTTGATTTATCATATTTTCTCATAAAGTCTTCATTTAGCCAGATAACTATACGTTCATAATATTTATCTGGATTTACAACTGGTTTATGTATTTCATTTTTATTTACAAATAAAATATCCCAAGGCTTTAAAATATAAGCCTTTCCTTCTATGAAATAGGTTAAGTCCCCTTCAATTAAAATTACTATTTTACTGAAATCATGGTGATGATATTCGAATTTAATGTCTTTTTTATCTCTAAGATGGAAAATTTTAAAATTATCATTTAAATAACCAACTTTATTATCTATATCTTTCATAATCCACCTACCTTTTAGATAAAATTATAGAGCATTTTTTGCAATATAACAAGCATCTTAAACAATGTACATAATATAATAGTATGAATATAATATTATAGGAATGAATCAGATAAATAATTACACTTATTAATACATATAGATGTAAAGTGGGAGGGTAAGATAAATGAATTTAAATGATATATTAAAAGGATTAGATATAGCTAATATAACAGGCAATATGAATATAGATATAACTAACATAGCTTATGATTCAAGAAAAGTTGAAGAAAATACATTATTTATATGTATAAAAGGATTTAATTCAGATGGTCATAAGTATATAGAAAGTGCGATAGAAAAAGGAGCAAAAGCTTTCTTAATTCAAGATGATGTAAATATAGAAGGTTATACTTTTATAAAAGTAGAAGATACAAGAGCAGCTATGGCAAAAGTTGCTGATAATTTTTACAACAATCCATCAAAAGAATTAGAGGTTATAGGTGTTACTGGAACTAATGGTAAAACTAGTATAACAACTTTTTTAAGTGAAATATTAAGCTTAAATGATAAAAAAGTAGGTCTTGTAGGTACTATAAAAATATTTGATGGAGATAAAACTGTTGAATCTAGTTCAACAACTCCAGAAAGTGCAGATTTACAAAAACACTTTAAAACTATGCTTAACAATGGATGTGATTATTGTGCAATGGAGGTATCATCTCACTCATTAGTATTAAATAGAGTAGATGAAACAGCATTTAAATTAGGAATATTTACAAACTTAACTCCAGATCATTTAGATTTCCATAAAGATTTAGAAGACTATAGGAATGCAAAAGAAAAATTATTCCATAAAACAACTATGGCAAACATAATAAATATAGATGATAATGGTGGAGCTAAAATATATGAAAATATAAAAGCTTTAAATACTCCTTGTTATACTTATGGAATAGATAATAAAGCTGACTTTATGGCAAAAGATATAAAGATAGATGCAAGAGGAGTATCTTATACATTAGTAACACCAACATATGAAGAAGAAATGTTTGTACCAGTGCCAGGTAAATTTACAGTTTATAATACCTTAGCAGTAATAGCAGCATGTTATATGTTAAATATACCTAAAGATGTAGTTAAAGAAGGTTTAGGTAAAACTAAAGGTGTTGCAGGAAGATTTGAAACTATAACTAATGATAAAGGAATAAGTGTTATAGTTGACTATGCTCATACACCAGATGCATTAGAAAATATATTAAATACTGCAAAAGGATTTGCTAAATCTAATATAATAACTGTATTTGGATGTGGTGGAGATAGAGATACTACAAAGAGACCTTTAATGGGAGAAATAGCTCAAAGATTATCAGATGTATGTATAGTAACTTCAGATAATCCAAGAACTGAAGATCCAAATCTTATAATAGATGATATATTAAAAGGTTTAGATAAAACAAAAGAAAACTACAGAGTAGTTATAGATAGAAAAGAAGCTATAAAAGAAGCTATAGAAATGGCTCAACAAGATGATATAGTAATCATAGCCGGAAAAGGACATGAGAATTATCAAATAATAGGAAAAGTTAAACATCATTTCGATGATAAAGAAATAGCACAGGAATTTTTAAATAATAAATAGGAATATAAGGAGATAAATATGAAATCATTTTGGAAAAATTATAAGTCTTCTATAATATTACTAGGAGCTATCTTACTAGGTGGTATTGTAGGTGCTACTATGGGGGAAAAAGCGACAGTTTTAAAACCAATAGGAGATTTATTCTTAAATTTATTATTCATGACATTAGTACCATTAGTATTCTTTAGTGTTACATCTGCCATATCTAATATGGGTGGAGGTATGAGTAGACTAGGTAAGATACTAAAAAGTATAGTTATTGTATTTTTAGGTACAGCACTAGTTGCAGCTGTTATAGGATTAGTTGGAGTACTTTTAATGAATCCTACAAAAGGATTAGATACATCACTATTCTCAGATATAATATCATCTGCTAATAATAACTCAAGTACAGAACAAGTAGGTTTATTACAACAAATAGTTAATACATTTACAGTTAATGACTTTAACTTATTATTATCTAGATCAAATATGTTACAACTTATTGTATTCTCAATTTTATTTGGTATAGGAACTTTAATGGCTGGAGAAGCTGGAAAGCCAATAGCTAAGTTCGTTCAAGCTGGTTCAGCAGTTATGATGAAAGTAATAAACATAATAATGATAGCTGCTCCAATAGGTCTTGGATGCTACTTTGCAAATGTTATAGGTGAATTAGGATCACAATTATTATCAGGATATTTAAGAGTAACAGTATTATACTTAATATTAACAGCGGTAATATACTTTGGATTATTTACTTTATATGCATTTATAGCTGGAGGAAAAGATGGAATAAAAGCTTTTTGGGCAAATGCTGTATCTCCAACAGTTACATCATTAGCAACTTGTTCAAGTGCGGCTTCAATACCTGTAAACTTAGATGCAACTAAGAAAATGGGTGTTCCAGATGATATAGCAGAAACTGTTATACCATTAGGCGCAAATATCCATAAAGATGGTTCAGTTGTAACAGGTGTATTAAAAATAGCTTTCTTATTAGGATTACTAGGAACTAATATGAATACTGTTCCAATGATGTTAGCTGTACTAGGTGTTGCTTTCATAAATGGTGCAGTAATGGGAGCTATACCAGGTGGTGGATTTATGAGTGAAATGTTAATAATAAGTGCATTTGGAATAGATCCAGCATTACTTCCAATAATAGTTGTTATAGGAACAATCTTAGATGCTCCTGCAACATTATTAAATTCAACTGAAAACACAGTATGTGCTATGCTTGTAGCAAGACTTGTTGAAGGTAAAGATTGGTTAAAAAATAAGATAAATAATTAATAAATATATGTAATAAGAGTGCAATAAGCACTCTTATTTTTTTATCAATAAAATATAAAATAATAAATTTACTTTAATTAATAAACTTATTTATTGGAAAATAAAAAATGGATAGGTATATGCCTATCCATTTTTATATTAAACGTTAAATCTGAATAATATAACATCTCCATCTTTAACTACGTATTCTTTACCTTCAAGTCTAACTAATCCTTTTTCTTTAGCAGCAGTCATAGTACCAACTTGTACTAAGTCATTAAATGCTATAGTTTCTGCTCTTATGAATCCTCTTTCTATATCAGAGTGTATCTTACCACCAGCAGCAGGAGCTTTAGTTCCAACTTTTATAGTCCAAGCTCTAACTTCTTGAGGT
>JAEIGA010018638.1_pt1 | contig 10581 bp, 8 predicted proteins | sample 9270691 | NCBI WGS metagenome assembly JAEIGA01 (sample SAMN17057246, study PRJNA624740) | gut metagenome | biome: biome; isolation source: fecal sample | host: Bos grunniens | place: China: Xizang | collected 2019
AAGAGAGAGTTTTCATTATAAAAGTTACCTCATAAATAGGAGTGCTAAAAAACGGCATTATAATAAGCTATAATACATTTTAACATATCCTAAACGTGATAATTCATTAGTAAAATATCAGTTATTAAGACTTTTTACTAATTTTGCAAATGGATTGGGGCAACTTTATCCAAGACATATGAGAAAAAGAAGAAGCGTTATGCTTATCTCGAAGTCGGGAACGTAGGAAATTCAAGACTATTCAGAGAGACAAAGCGTAATGGTTTCTCACGCATATAGCGTGGGCTGCTATTACCATACCTCTGAATAAAGGTTATTCCTACGACCTCCGACTTAGAATGTGGCATTGCAGTGCCACGCTTCTTCGTATGAATATATAGGGATTAAATTTATAAAGAAGATTATGAAAAGTGTATTTACAATTGTATGTTTGATGCTTGTCGTTGTCACATCATCATTTGCACAAGAACAACCTAAGTGGATTAAAGAGTTAAACGATTTGCAAGCCCAAGTTAACCAATATCGTCAACAGGAAGATTGGGAAAAAACCTTGAAGGAGATGGATAGAATGAAGAAACTCTTTTATGCCCAACCGGAAACAGAACGTGAGAAACACTTGGGATCAAAAGACATTAGTTCCGGCTTTTACTATAATTACGCTTGCTATTCATCGTTAATAGGAAAGAGATCAAAAGCATTACAAGCTTTTGAAAAATATACGCAATATGTGGTCGATAAGAAAACAGAAGTTAATCTATTGCATATAAATAGCGACACTGACCTCGACCCCATACGAAAGAATAAGAAATTTATTGAATGCATGGAGAAGATAAAGCTATATGGCGATTATGTACAGAAATTAAAGGATGCTTCTTCTTATTGGAATGGAACGACACCTGAAGCAATCCGATTCCGCTATATGGAACCCAATGATTCCAATCTGGTATTTCTCCGACAGCATTACAAACTTGACAGCATAGCTGGTGCCTGTGATGAACTCTCAAAAATCAAAAACTTGTTGCACTGGGTACACGAAGTGGTACGCCATGATGTCAGTTCCTACAACCCTGAAATAAAGAACACTCATGCCATGATTGAACTTTGCAAAAAAGAAAACAGAGGTGTGAATTGCCGTATGATGGCACAGATGCTGACAGAAGTATATTTGTCAATGGGTTTCAAGGCTCGTTTCGTGACATGCTTGCCACGCGACTTCATCAATGATTGTCATGTCATCACCACCGTATATAGCTGCACTTTGAATAAATGGGTTTGGGTTGACCCGACATTTGATGCTTATGTCACAGATGAAAACGATACAATGTTATCCATTTCAGAAGTGCGTTCCCGACTACGCAAAGGCCTGGAGCTGCGTTTAAATGACTATGCCAACTGGAATCATCAGATTAAACAAACCAAAGAAGATTATTTAGACCGCTATATGGCTAAGAATCTGTATTATATAGAATGTATGGAAGAAAGCCGATATAATGCAGAAACAAAGGAAGATGGGCGCACATACAGATACTATGTTCTGATGCCTTACAAAGAATTAGATAAAGAAACTTCCAGCATCAGCCGAATGTCTATTCGTTCTGCCGATGAAGAATGGTTCTGGCAATCTCCTTATGAGAATATGTAATTATTATTGCCGTATAAAATAAAAATCATAGAGTTATGATAAATCGATTGTACCTAATCAGCTGCTTTTTGATGATGGCAGCAATTGTCAAGGCTCAAACAATTAGCGGACAGTTAACAGACGAACAACAAAAACCTTTACCATATGTAAACGTAATCTTGCAAACGGCTGATTCACTATATATAGCAGGTACAGCAACAGGACCGGACGGAAAGTTTGAACTTGCCTTGCACGAAAAGGCAAAGCTGATAAACTTCTCATATATGGGATATACTTCAGTCATAAAAGATATTACTAACGATGATTTAGGAGTAATACAATTATTCCCTGATACCGAACTATTGGGTGAAGTGGTTGTAAAGAGCTATTTGCCGAAAACCCAGGCGAAAGGCGATGCCATGGTAACAACGGTAAGCGGTACTGTTTTGGAAAAAGCGGGTACAGCAGAGAATTTGTTGGATAAAATCCCAAATGTAACCGCGCAGGACGGTGCAGTTACGGTATTCGGTAGAGGAACACCCGAAATCTATATCAATGGTCGTAAGGTAAGCAATCAACAGGAATTGGATCAATTGTCATCGGATAACATAAAGTCGGTGGAGGTGGTTTCCAATCCCGGTGCCCGATATGATGCTTCGGTCAAGGCGGTTATCCGTATCTTTACCAAGAAGGTGGAAGGCGAAGGTTTCGGTTTTGATAATAGAACCGTGGTACGTCATATAGATGAATATGGTTGGTCGGCTTATGACCAGCTGAACTTGAATTATCGGAAGAATGGTTTAGACTTATCGGCCATGGTGTTGGCTGGTAGTTATCACAATGGTAACGACCAGACATTCGTAATAGATACTCACTTAGACAAGCAATGGCGACAGAACTTGGATCTTACTAACCAAAAGGCTGAAAGCAAGAATTTAGAAACTACCTTGACACTGAACTATCAGTTCAATGAAAATCATTCTATCGGGGCTCGTTATAATTATGAAAGAGTGCCTGAGTATCATTGGATAACTAATCAGTTTGCCCAAACCTATTGCGGAGATTTGTTGTACGAAGATCTTCATAGTGTGAATACTATGGTTGAACCAGAAACACATCATAGAAGCAATTTCTATTACAACGGCAAAGTGAAGAACTGGAGCATCGACTTCAATGCCGATGGGCTTTGGAGTGAAACTAGGAACACCGGGATGGCAAATGAAGATATAAGGGAAGGAGTGAATCATGAGGCTGATCGTAGCGTAACCACTATCGATACGAAACGGAACGAACTCTATGCAACCAAGTTTGTGCTCTCGCATCCTTTGGCAAAAGGAACTCTTTCTTTCGGTGCAGAATATTCACATAACAAGCGTAATACAACCTATCTGAATCCGGAAGGTATTATCACAGATGACAATGCAATGATTAAGGAAGGAGCAACTTCGGCTTTTGTAGAATATGCAAAAGCATTCAATAAGTTGCAAGTGCAAGCAGGGCTGAGATACGAGCACGTGGGTTTTGATTATTACGATGCCGGAAAGTTTGTTGCTGAGCAAAGCAAGGATTATAACCACTTGTTTCCATCCATCACATTCAATTTCCCTATCAAGGATGTCCAAATACAGTTGGGATATGCAAGTGACATCAATCGCCCTTCGTATTACCATCTCAGAAGCAACATCACTTATGTAAACAGATATATGTATGACAAAGGAAATCCGTTCCTAATACCTTCCATCACGAATAATGTCACTTTGGGAGCTTCCTATAAATGGATGAATCTGTATGTTGGGTATTCGCATGTGAAGGATGATATAACCAATCAAACCATAGCCTATTCGGAGGATGAACCTACCATTGCCTTACTTACAATGCAAAATACTCCCGCATACGATAAGCTTGTGGCAGCTTTCAATGTTAGTCCAACTATCGGATGTTGGACACCTCAATTAGGCTTGGCAATACAAAAACAATGGTATGAAGGAGAAACACCATGGGGAAAAACAAAATTCAACAAGCCTATTGGAAGTTTTACATTCAGAAACAACTTCATGTTGCCCAAAGGTTTTATTTTAGGTTTAAATGGATCTTGGACGACCAAAGGATATCAAAACAACATCTATTTGGCGGATGACATGATTGATGTGAATGCATCGCTCTATAAGAGTTTCTTGAAAGATAAACTGACGTTGCAACTTCAAGCATACAATATCTTCAATCCTAGACAAGTAGCTACGGTTTATAGTGGTATCAGAGTGCTTCAAAACACTCAAGTGATGCACCGACATATTTCACTTACAGTCCGCTACAAGTTCAATACTTCAAGAAGTAAGTACAAAGGAACCGGTGCTGGTACGAGTCAAAAAAATAGAATGTAAATTTTGATGCTTACATGAGTGCTAATATTTAATAAAGCCATTGGCCTTGTAAAACAAGAAAAAGAATTGCTTTTGTTTCATAAACTAAATAAACAGCTTGTAAAAGATATTTTTATTATTAATTCTCTGTTATATAATAAATCAAAAATAATATATTTGTATTATGTTTAAATCAATCTTTTTTTCACACAACACACAAGGTTCTTAACTTTCTAAAATTTAACTCTATGAGAAATAAATTTATATTACTATTATCTATTATAGGACTGTTTGCACTCTCTTCGTGTGCTTCAAAGAAATGGGTAAAGGTAGACGAGAGTGTAGATGTGCAGGCAATAATGCGCGACAAAATGCCGGAGCTTTACACAAGATATACTAATGGAGAGATTACTATATCTAAGGTTGAACAGAGGGTTGATGACAAAGGTGAGGTTAAATATAGAGTAACATATAAGAACAAGAACAGCAATGACGACGATTTGTATCTGTGGCCTACGATATACATTCCCGGCATGATGGATTAAGAGATCAATTACAATTAAAACAATAAACCATGAAAACAAGCATCAAAGAGATTATCATTGGCAGCATTGCTGTAGCAACTATTGTAATGCCAATAAACTGGTTATTTTTCTATCTCATATACGACAGAGAGCCATCGGCATCATACATCGCCGAATATGTAATTTTTGTAATAACATTGGCTATTATTGAGTACATTGCAATGATAATAAAAAGCCGCAAAAAGAGATAATTCAGGCAGCTGTTACATAAATATAATAAATGTCAAACCCTCAGAGGTTTGACATTTATTATATCGGGATCTATTATCACTTAATCTTATTTACTATTGCGTCGATAACTGCAATGGCTGTAACATTGAGAATATCGCGCACCGAACTCTCGAAATCGATAAAGTGGATAGGTTTGTTAAGTCCCATCTGAATTGGTCCTATCACCTCTGTATCGGGGCTAAGTGCCTGCAACATCTTGTATGAGCTGTTGGCAGCATTCAGGCAGGGGAATATGAGGGTATTTACCTCCTTGCCCTTCAGACGCGAGAAGGGGTATTTATTGTCGCGTAGTTCGCTGTTGAGCGCCACATTTACCTGCATCTCGCCATCTATAAGCCAATCGGGGTATTCATTTTGCAGACGCTCTACCGCTTCGTGCACGCAACCTGCACTGCCACCCTTGTCACTGCCGAAGTTACTGTACGATACCATTGCCATCACCGGCTCGTGGTTAAAGAACTGAACTGCCTTTTTACTGAGACGGGCAATATCTACAAGCGTATCGGTATTGGGGCTACGGTTGATAAGTGTATCGGCAATGAAATATGTTCCTTTCTTTGAATTGAGGATATGCATTGTTGCAAAGTTATTGCATCCCTCTTGAAGGCCTATTACCTCTTTTGCTACCTTGATAGTATTGGAGTATTTGGTATAGAGTCCTGTTATGAAAGCATCGGCTTCGCCTGTCTCAACCATCATCATACCGAAGTAGTTACGCTCGAACATCTTATCGTTTGCCTCTTCGAAGGTATATCCCTCGCGCTGCAGCTTGTCGGTGAGGATTCGTGCATAGCGTTCGCGGCGTGCAGCCTCGCGGTCGTGACGGAGATTTATTACTTCTATTCCCTCGAGACTGAGGTCGAGTTCCTTGGCAAGTTTCTCGATACGCTCGTCGTTACCAAGCAGAATGGGATGACACATACCTTCTTCCTTGGCCTGTACGGCAGCCTTCATCATAGAGGGATGGACACCCTCGGCAAACACCACACGCTGGGGGTTGGAACGTGCTGCGTCGTATATCTGCTGTGTCAGTTTCGACTCACGGCCCATAAACTCGAGCAGATGCTCTTTATAAGCCTCCCAATCGGTGATGTTCTTACGAGCTACACCACTCTCTATAGCAGCCTTTGCCACTGCAGCCGACACCTCGGTGAGCAGACGCGGGTCTACAGGCTTGGGAATGAAATAGTCCTTGCCGAATGTAAGGTTGCTCACATGATACACCTCGTTCACCACCTCGGGAACAGGAAGTTTGGCAAGGTCGGCTATTGCATGCACTGCAGCCAGTTTCATCTCTTCGTTAATGGCTGTAGCAGCAGTGTCGAGCGCACCACGAAATATATATGGGAAACCAATTACATTGTTTATCTGGTTGGGATAGTCGCTGCGTCCTGTACTCATAAGAACATCGGGGCGGCTGTCCATTGCTTCTTCGTATGAAATTTCGGGAACGGGGTTGGCAAGGGCAAACACTATGGGGTCGTTTGCCATTGAGCGCACCATATCCTTTGTAAGTATATTACCCTTTGACAATCCCAAAAATACATCGGCACCAACCATAGCCTCGGCAAGAGTGCTTATATCACGACGCGATGTCGCGAACTCCACCTTCTCGGGTGTAAGATTGGGACGGTTGTCGTAAATAACACCCTTGCTGTCGAGCATTACGATATTCTCTTTCTTTACACCGAGTGCCACATACAACCGGGCACATGAGATTGCAGCTGCACCGGCACCGTTTACAACAACCTGAACCTTAGAGATATCCTTGCCGTTGACCTCAAGAGCATTCAGAAGGCCTGCAGCCGAGATGATGGCTGTACCATGCTGATCGTCGTGCATCACCGGAATATTGAGTTCTTCTTTCAGGCGGCGTTCAATTTCGAAACATTCGGGTGCCTTTATATCCTCGAGGTTGATGCCGCCGAATGTGGGTGATATGGCCTTAACTGCCTCGACAAATTTATCGGGGTCGCTCTCGTCAACCTCAATGTCAAAGACATCAATTCCGGCATATATCTTAAAGAGCAGACCTTTACCTTCCATAACCGGCTTACCGCTAAGGGCACCAATGTTACCCAAGCCAAGCACAGCTGTACCGTTAGATATTACGGCCACGAGATTACCTTTGTCGGTATAACGGTAGGCATTATCGGCATCCTTCTGTATCTCGAGGCACGGCTCGGCTACACCGGGTGAATAGGCCAATGAGAGGTCGGTTTGCGTAAAATAGGGTTTTGTAGGTATAACCTCTATTTTTCCGGGACGTTTGCCTTCGTGGTAACGAAGAGCGTCTTCTTTTGTTACTTTTGCCATATATGTGATTCTTTATTTATCGTTATTAAGTATTCTGTTCAAATGTGTCGCTCTCGACTCCCACGCCAAAAAGTGCGAAGTCATATTTCACGGGATCATCGGGCGATAACTCTCTTAGGTGTGCTGTCAGTTCCTCGACGGTGCGACGATCGTTCTGTTTTCTACCTACAAGCCCCAGCATACGTGCCGTACGTGCCACATGCACATCGAGCGGTATCATCAGTTGCGAGGGGGAGATATCCTTCCACGCACCTATATCCACAATGCCATCGTTGCGAACAAGCCAGCGCAACATCATATGCATGCGTTTACATGCCGATGCAGGCTTGCCGGGCTTGGCTATCGGGTTAGAGATGTGTCTTGTAGTCGCATTGCCGTTTGCCTGAGCCAACATGGTGCGCAGAGTCTCTATTCCGTTCCACATATCCTTGTCAACAAACAAAGACTCCAAGGAGTTGTGGTGCAAGTAAATATTTTGTAATCCGCGACAAAGATATATGAAGTCGCGCACAAAGAATGTACGGTGTATATTGGCTGTTGCATCGAGGCTTTCCCACAACCCCTTCATCACATAGTCGTAGGGTTTGCCCTTCATCATGTCGAACAGCATCCTGTTGCCCGAGCGTATTATCATCTTGCGATTACCCCATGCTATCACCGATGCGAGGATGGCAGCCACCTCTATATCATTTTTTTCAGTGAAAGAGTGGATAAACTGCACCGGGTCGTTGGCAATAAACTCCTTGCAGTTGTATTGCAACACTTTATTGTCCAACATTGCTTTTATCCTATCCATCTACTTCAGTTGTTTATAGTGTTTACGTTGGCTACCGAACCGCCAAAAAAGAAATTATGAATGTTTGTTGCTGCAAACTCGGCCATCTCGCGGCGGCCTTCAACAGTCTGTGTTCCTATGTGCGGTGTAAGTACCGTATTCTCCAGTTCAAGAAGCTGCGCTGTTACAGTGTCATTGAACTCATATACATCGAGCCCGGCACCGGCAATAACTCCGTTTCGCAAGGCATGGACCAAAGCATTCTCGTCGATAAGGGCACCGCGCGCCGTATTTACTATGAAAGCGGTCGGTTTCATCAATGCAAGCGTATCGGCATTTACCACATGATGTGTCTGCGGTGTAAGGGGTGCATTCAACGAGAGTACATCGGATGTTGAGAAGAGTTCGTCCATTGCAACGTAACGCACTTTCAGCATCTGTTCGGCAGCCAAAGAAAGACGGTTACGGTTATGGTAGATGACATTCATTCCACAGGCAGCGGCACGACGCGCAACTGCTGTGCCTATCCTTCCCATTCCATAGATACCCAGAGTCTTTCCATGCAGCGAAGTACCCAAGTTCTTCATTATGCCCTTCACATAATTGCCTTCGCGCTGTTTCTTGTCGAACGATGTTATTCCGCGCATCACGTCAATCATAAGACCGAGCGCAATGTCGGCAGTAGGCTCGGTCACAGGGTCGGGAGTATTTGCGACCAATACATTTGCCGCTGTACATGCCGCAACATCGATATTGTCATAACCGACAGCAAAGTTGGCCACTATCTTCAGGTTCTGTGCCTTACAGAGCAATGCCTCATCAATAGGAAAATTCCACATCGAAAGCACTGCATCGTAGTCGGCTATCATTTCGAGAACTTCGTTATATGTAAAGCTCTCGACACCGCATGGTGGCATCGTTACCTCGAACTCCTTCAATATATCGCGGTATAAATCACCGAAGATATTGTATGTAATCAAGACTTTCGGCTTTCTCATCTATGTAGGATTGTGATGTTTGTCACTCGGCAGCCAGATAGGCATCGAGTTTTGTCATTGCAGCGTGCATTGCCTCATCGACCTCTTTACGTGCCGGGGCAAGCGGCAGACGCAGATTGTTCTGCATCTTCGACTGATGCGCCAGCAATGCCTTCACACCGGCAGGGTTACCGTCGGCAAAGAGCAGCGAACAAACCTCGTCAAATGCAGCCTCGAGCTGACGTGCCTTCTCGCACTCGCCCTGCGCCATGTAATGCACCATCTGTGTAAAGGCTTTGGGATAGGCATTTCCAAAGACTGTGATGGCACCGACGCCACCGGCCTGCATAATGTCGCACACAAGACCGTCGTCACCCGAGAGAAGGTCGAAGCCTTCGGGAGCGCGCTCGATAATCTCTTTAATCTGTGCAAGGTTACCCGATGCTTCTTTGACACCTACGATATTGGGGCATTCGTTAGCCAAACGTATAACAGTGTCGGGCAAAAGGTTTATTCCTGTACGTCCGGGAACATTGTACAGATAGATGGGCAGCTGTGTACAAGCTGCTATTGCACGATAATGACGATAGAGACCCTCTTGATTGGGTTTGTTATAATAGGGAGTTACCGACAGAATGGCATCAACACCGGTGAGGTCCTCGTCGAGAATCTCGTTTACCAATGACTGTGTACAATTACCACCCATACCAAGAAGTATCGGAAGACGACCTGCAACTTTATCTATGACGCACTTTCGAATGTTGCGTTTCTCTTCGAGGGTGAGTGTGGGAGTCTCTGCAGTAGTTCCAAGAACACACAGAAAATCGGTTCCACCATCCAACTGCGCTTGTACAAGGTTTTCAAGTGCTACGTAGTCAACATCGCCGGTTTCAGTAAAAGGTGTGACAAGAGCAACACCCATTCCGGTTAATCTTTTTTGCGTCATAGTTTATGTTTATATTAATTTATGTGACAAAATTACATTAAATTTCGCCAATATCATAAAAATTTCACCTTAAAAATTGTATTTAGCTAAAATTTGCGATAATTCGCAGCTTTATTGCTCCAACATTGCCAAAAAATCATCCTCATTCATCAACGGCACACCAAGTTTCTGTGCTTTTTCGAGCTTACTTGGCCCCATATTATCACCTGCCAAAATAAAGGATGTCGATTTGCTTACACTGCCAACATTCTTTCCTCCGTTCTTCTCAATCATCTCTTTATACTCATCGCGCGAGTGATGTGTGAAGACTCCGCTAATCACAATGCTTTTTCCTTTCAGGATTTCACTGCTACCCTGCAGAAGCTCCTCATCGACCTTTAACTTAAGCCCGGCGGCCCTGAGGCGTTCTATCAGTTCCCTGTTCTTGTCGTTGGCAAAATAGTTCAGCACACTTGTCGCTATTCTCTCGCCGATGTCCTCTACTGCAACAAGCTGCTGCATAGTTGCCGACATCAGCGCATCGATATTGCGGAACGAACGTGCAAGACGTTTTGCCACTGTTGCACCCACAAAACGTATGCCCAAGGCAAACAAAAGACGTTCAAACGGCACTGCAAGCGACGAGTGCACGCCATCGATTATGTTCTCGGCCGACTTTGCACCCATACGCGGAAGGAAAAGCAAATCGGCTGATGATATTGCATAAAGATCGGCCACATCCTTTATCAATCCCAAGCCGAATAGCATCTCAATAGTCTCGGGGCCAATGGA
>JAEIGA010018639.1_pt1 | contig 10580 bp, 8 predicted proteins | sample 9270691 | NCBI WGS metagenome assembly JAEIGA01 (sample SAMN17057246, study PRJNA624740) | gut metagenome | biome: biome; isolation source: fecal sample | host: Bos grunniens | place: China: Xizang | collected 2019
CGAAGGCAGACTCTATGGCACGACTATTACAATCAAGTTTGCTCATCGTCTGCGCGAAGAGCGTACGTTTGTCAGCCTGGAGGAGCTCACCGAGCAGCTGCGAATCGATAGGGACAAGGTGAATAAATTACTGAAACAATCGTAAGAAGATGATAAATACACAGGAGTATGCGCTCTAAACCAATAAAAAAGCGTACTTTTGCTAGCAATAACAATAAAAAAAGAACGATACAATATGAAGAAAGAGAGTTTCATGCAGAAATATGGTGCTTACCTCGCTGCATTCGTACTTTTTGTGGCCATTGCGTGCATATATTGCTCACCGGCATTAGAGGGTAAGGTAGTGCAGACGGGTGATGGCACGAATGCAGCCGCTGCAGTACATGAATCAACAAAGTATTCAACTGAGACAGGCGACTACACCTTTTGGACAGGTTCTATGTTTAGCGGCATGCCCAACTATCAGATTGGCGGAGGACACTACGAGGCCAACGAATGGCTGAAGCCGTTCCGAAGGATCATGCTCAGAGGACACTGGAGCTCTCCTTGGATACTCATCACCTTTTTCGTTTGTTTCTATATGCTGATGCGTGCGTTCAACATCAATAAGTGGTTGAGCATCGTAGGGGCATTGGCAACAGGATTCTCCTCGTATTTTTTCATTATCATACAGGCAGGACACAACACTAAGACCTCTTCCATAGCGCTGATAACCGTGGTTGCTGCAGGCTTCTATCTCATTTTCCGTAAGAGATATGGCTTGGGTGTAGTGCTGACGATGTTGTTTGCTGCCGTTGGATTCAGCAATCACCCACAGATGTCCTATTATCTATTTATGATGATTGGGCTCTTTTACTTTGCAGAATTATTTATCCATATAAAGGAAAATCGATATAGAGACCTCGCCGTCGGGTCATTGCTTTTCTTCGGTTCGCTCATCATAGGCTTAGGCACGGGAAGCTCTACCATCTTTGTAAACAAGGAGTATGCAGAGCAAACCATGCGTGGCGGACACTCTGACCTAGCACAAAAGACAGACACAGAGAACAAGACCAAGGGACTCGACCTCGACTATGCCACACAGTGGAGCTATGGTATCGATGAGTCGCTGTCGTTCATCATCCCAGGCGTTATGGGAGGTGCATCGACATATGACGTAGGCACTGATTCCGAGCTCTATAAATCGTTGGTTCGAAATGGCGTACCTCGCGCATCGGCTGCCCAGTTCTGCGCCAACGTCCCCCTCTATTGGGGTGACCAGCCCTTCACTGCTGGTAACGTCTATATGGGAGCTATCGTATGCTTCCTCTTCGTACTAGGACTTATCATTGTCAAGGGACCTTACAAGTGGGCTATATTGGCTGCTACACTATTCTCTGTAGCCTTGGCCTGGGGACACAACTTCATGCCGCTCACAGAGCTCTTCTTCAAGTACTTCCCCATGTACAATAAGTTCCGTGCCGTGTCATCGATACTTATCGTGGCTGAGATTACCATGCCTCTGCTCGGATTCTTGGCCATTAAGGAGTTGATGGATGGAGCGCTCACTCGTGACAAGGCTATGAAGAGTATCTACATAGCTGCTGGCGCGACAGCAGGGCTCTGCCTCGTGATAGCTCTTTTCGGAGGAGGTATGTTTGACTTTACCTCTCCCATGGATGCAAGCATAGCAGCACAATTACCCGACTTTGCATACCAAGGCATCTTGGCAGAGCGCGAAGCCTTGATGAAGAGCGATGCATGGCGTTCGCTCCTCTTCATAGTGTTGGCTGCAGCCACATTGTGGGTCTTCACGAAAGGATGGATTAAGTGGGGCTACATGGTAGCCATTCTTGGTGTATTGGTCATTGCCGATATGTGGCCTGTAAACAAGCGCTACTTCAATGACAGCCATTACGTGACAAAGAAGCACAACAAGGCCGCATTCCAAATGTTGCCCTATGAAAAACAGATATTGCAAGACAAGGATCCGCATTTCCGCGTGTTTAATCTTACCACAAGCACCTTTAATGATGCCCGTACCTCGTACTATCTGAAATCTATCGGTGGCTATCATGCAGCCAAGCTACGTCGTTACCAGGACTTGATAGACCAGCACATATCTAAGATGAACATGAATGTCATCAGCATGCTCAATGCGAAGTATTTCATCGTCCCCGATAGGAGCAGTGGTCAGGCTCAAGTGCAACTCAACCCCTACGCTATGGGCAATGCTTGGTTTGTCGACACACTGCAGGTGGTGAACACGGCCAATGAGGAGAGCGATGCGCTCAACTATATCGATTTGCACACCACAGCTGTGCTTGATAAGGAGTTTGCAAGTTACGTTGATAACTTCACACCAGGTAGTGATCCTGATGCTATGGTGCGTCTCACAAAGTACACACCCCGCTACCTAGACTATGAGTATAGCACTAGCAAACCTGGAACGATCGTATTCTCAGAGATCTACTATCCCTATGGTTGGAAAGCTACGATTGATGGTCAGCCTGCAGATATTTACAGAGTGAACTACATACTCCGTGCCATCAATGTACCGGCAGGTTCACACAACATACATATGGAGTTTGATCCCGACAGTGTTAAAAAGGGTGAAGCCATTGCCATGGGGTGTATCATCATCATGTATGCCACCATGCTGCTAGTGCTGGGAATGGGTATCTATGGTATCATACGCAAACGAAAAACTGCATAACCAGAAGATCTCCACACAATGAAGAGCCAGCGTATTGCCTCGTTTGATTTTGTTCGATTGGTTGCAATCTTGCTTGTCATTATGCAACATTCGTGGACAGGGCTCCAGCTTGATGAACCTTCAGTAGGCTTTGGCCGATTCTTCTATCATGCTTTGGTCGTGACTGGTGTGCCATTGTTTTTCATGCTTTCAGGAGCCTTGCTCTTGAGTGCTCCTGCGTTGCCAGTTACCGATTTTCTTAACCGTCGGTTCAAGCGACTGCTCATACCCTTTTTACTGTGGGGAACAATCGTTTACGCCCTGTCAGTAGTGATGCACAAGTATCCTGATGTATCTACATTTACCGCAGCATTGTATAACTATGTCCCCTACATGCTTTCCGACAAGGTGAATGCTTCCTATTGGTATATATTTGTGCTTATGGGTATCTATCTGATGACTCCGTTCATGCAGTGTGCATTGTCCTCTTCTCAAGGTAAGCAGCTCACTCGGTACGGATTGTTGCTTTGGTTGCTTTGGATATTACTGCGTGCCTATTTTCCACAATTTGGCTCCATGCGATACTTCAACAGTCCTGCATTCATGTACATAGGATTCTTCTTATGCGGACATTATTGTGTGAAGTATCTTACCTATAGTCACACCATTAGGGTGGTCTGCCTTTCCGTGTTCTGCGCAGCCTATGCACTCAATGTATGGGGCTTGTCAATAGGAGTCAGCGTAACACTTGTACATACAGTAGCAGTAATTTGCCTATTTGTGCTGCTCTACTCAAGCACCATCCCTCAACGCTTGGAGCCCTTTATTGTCTCCTCTGGACGCTACACCTACACAATCTATTTTGTGCATGTATTGGTGGTAGCGATGTTCTGCATGATTGATATGTGGGGATGGTGCCCTTTGTGGATACGCCCTATAGCCATAACGTTCCTGTCCTTTGCAGTCAGTTACCTTGTGGCCTACGTCTTTGACCACACCCGACTAGTACCCAAGGCTTGGGTAGGTATCTGATAACTGTTTCGTATGCCTATAGCTTTCTCTTGATCCATCGGTCAATCTTCCAAAGGAAACCTTTGCGACGATGTTTCCAAAAGAATTTCATGTAGAGCCTCTCTGCGATGCCCCGTGGGCTATTGCGATAGGCTTTGGCATGCTGCCTTACGCGATTGACGTAGCGTCGGCCCCAGTACACGCGGTTATAGCGTATAGCCTTATCTGACGGTTGCTCTATGATGTGGTAGAGAAATGCAGCCAGATGTTCGAGTTTAGCTTCTATGCCATCTCTCTCGGGCTCCTTCAGTGCAGGAGTGGCAAGCATACGTGCATATCGTTCGGGGTCATTATCTATGCGTTTTATCTCCTCCACGACCTCACTCCATGAATTATATTTGTTGCAGTTGATAAAGGCCTCTTCATTGAAGGTTTCACTCACCGTAGGGTCACCCCAATAGATAGGGATGGTCTGTGCAGCGAAGGACTGTATCAACTTCTCGGTACAGTATCCAGGGTAGCTACTGTTTTCAAAAGAGAAACTAAACTTATGGCCTTGCTCGAAAATCAGTTTGTCTGCCACAGGACCTCCAATATTGTTCTTATAACGACCTCCTGATGAGATGGTCTTATAGTCCGATAGCTGATTGAAGAACTTCTCACGCACCTCTGAGGCCCTATCGTTGGAGTAGACAAAGCTGCAAAAGCCTGTCTTTTCGGGGATAGGCTTTAGGTGTTTTTCCTGCATAAGGCGAAAATCCTTCTGGTATCGATTCAGATAGCATATGGGGAGACGGAAATATCTGTCACCCAATGTCAGATGTTCGAAGCCAAGGGCATAGTCACAAAGATTGAAGTCTGGGCATTGATTCTCCCCAGTGTAGAATATTTTTATGCAATCATAGCGCAGATACTCCTCGCCAAAGACAGAGTAGAAAAGATACTCTGGCTCATCAGACAACTCTACATCGTAACGTTCTGCGAGAATCTGATAGAATAGGTTATTCTCGGGGATGAAGTCGTCCCAAAAATCAACGAATTTAATGCGTATATGTTTCTTCATAATTTCATCTTTGTCTTTTTGATATAGTAAGGCATTACCTTGAAAGCAATCCGTGTGCAACGCCTGACAAATGTATGCAACATGCGTAGTTTCAAGTCCGCACGGTAGTAGTAATTCCTCCTGTAGTGCGGTATGTAACTGAGCATGTGTTCGTGCATCTTCTGTACGATGACTTGCTGCGGATGCGTCTCATTATATATATAGGTGAGCATGCCAAGCAGGTACCCCTTCTTCAGATAGATATAGTCAAGTTCTGATTTGTTGGCGTCGTAGAGTCCTTTTTCGCGGGCAAACTGCATGAGCAGGTCGAAAGATTTTATTTTGTCGGCATATCGCTTAGGGTTGCGCACTTCAGAGAGCGAATCCTCGTGTACCAAGTACCTGTATAGAGGGCTGTCCACACATGCGATGCGCTGAGCGGCTAAGAGCGAGCAGGTAAGAAAATAGCTATCCTCGGCGCTGCGTGTTGACGGGAAACGGATGCCATACTTCATGACCACGTCACGCTTGTAAAGGAATGTCCACATCATTGTGACGTAATGAGAGAGAAAATAGCGACGCTCATCTCCATCAAAAGCCCCACTCCCAATCACGGGATTACTCATCGGTTGCTCTTCCTTGCCATTCACGAGTGTCGCCTGGCAGTAGGATAGGTCAGCATTACAGCTTTGAGCTGCTGTATAGAGTTGCTCGCAGTAATCTGATGTTACAACATCATCGCTATCCACAAATCCTATATATTCACCCCTAGCCTCCTCGATACCTATATTGCGTGCCGCTCCTGGCCCCATATTGTGTGGTGTGGCAAGGAAGCGCACCGATTTATTGCTCGGGTGCTTTTCTACGAACAATCTGGCACGCACGATGCTGTCATCTGCTCCGTGGTCATCAACAAGCAATACTTCAATGTCGTCCATAGTCTGCCCAATGAGCGATGCTAGACAAGTCTCGATGTAGGGAGCCACATTATATACAGGTATGATGAGAGATACTTTAGGCATATGACGTTTTGCTTTTGTCGATAGCATTTTAAGCCACCCATTTATATACTTTAAGTCCTAAAGGAAGGCATACGTACATTAACATTCCACCCAGCCTCACCTTCATGTTATTGGCCTTACATAAGCATCTGAACAAATGTCGGTTTTCGCGCATCAACTGTATCAGCTGTTTGCCCTCTTCTGCATTGACAATATTCAACGTGCGGAGCACGATTCTCATAGCAAAGCCAATCTGGGTATAGAAGGCCTGCTTGCATTTTCCTTTGACATGGTGCTGCTCTACAAAGCTGTGTAATCTATTCATGACAACGAAGAGATCTGTCCCGTTCTTTAATTTCAGCTGGGCCGTTATGCTAGTAGCATTACCCTTATAATAATTGTAGGCCACCTTGTCGTATGATGCGCAACTCTTAGCGAGATAGACAACCTTTGATTTCAGCTCGTTATCCTCGTGGTAGATGCCAGGGTAAAAAGACAGGTTGTTCTCAAGCATGAACTCGCGTCGATAGATCATAAACTGAACGGCTGTGAAGAAGCTGTTTGTCACCAGCAACTCTTCTCCTCTGACTATGCCATCTATTGTGGCATAGTGTTCGTCGCAGGGAGTGTCGTCAGAGTACACATTCTTATATTGCAACTGCAACACATCCACCTTGGTCTGCTCCAAGCGTTCCAGAATCTCATGCAAGCAGTCGTCAGCAATCCAATCATCCGAGTCCACAAACCACACATACTCCCCCTTGGCAGCTCGCAGTCCAGCATTGCGTGCCATGCTCAACCCTTGATTGTGTTGATTGATGATGGTGACATTGGAGCAACCACGTGTCATCTCTTCCACAATGGCCATGCTGTTATCCTTGGTGCCGTCGTTGACAATCACCAGTTCATACTCTTCACATGCGACCCTTTGCTGAGTGAGGCAGCTCTGTAGACAACGCTTGATGTACTGCTCCACGTTGTATACAGGGATGATAATGGATAGTTTCGGTAGCTTGTTCATCGCTTCGTTTTTTGTAATTGCAAACTTACACAAAAAACTTGGTTTTCACACCCGTTTGGTGAAAAATGTGAATCCACTCTGCTTCTTACCCCAAACGGTTTCTTACCCTTTCACCCCAAACTCCTTCTTCAGGTATTCGTATCCGATGCGGCAGCGCAGACAGTCTCTGCGGTCGCAGTACTGCTTTTTCAGTTGGATGAGTGCTTGGCTATCTGCAGCATTCTTGACGAGTATACCACAATCCATCCATCCACGAATGATATAGTTGTTCTCGGCCTTTAGTTGCTCGAGCAACGCTACAGCTTGCTCCATGTGTTGCTCGCTATTTTTACGCAGTCCATAGCTATAGTAGAATGGTGCTACGGAGTTGATGAGCAGCAGTGTGACGGCATTGTCGGTGACATGCTTCTTCATTGGTACCGATGCTGTAGAAGCAAACACATAGTGTGTGTCCCAATATTCCGAAGCATCCACCTGGAGTAGCTCTGTGAGTGCTTTTCGATCCGCAGCATTCAGTAGCTGTGATACGCTGATGCAGCGCTTATGGTAGAGCTTGGCTAGCTGTGCTAGACGCACATGGGGAAAGTTTGCAGGGCGCATGCCAAGCAATCGCCAGGCGGTGTAGTTCATCGGGCGGAGCTCAAACTTATGCGCCAAGAACTTGTACTCTCTCCGTAGTGACTGGAAGTACTGGTCTTCAGCCAAAGCCTCTTGATAATAGGTAGGCACAGAATCCTCTTCGAGCAGCCCTGCTTGTCCGAAAAAGAAAGCCTCCACTTGCAATAGGTTGTCGGCATGCTTGTCTACCGCTCGGAAGGGCATTCGTCGCGCCCATTCATCGAAGGCATCTCCATTGGTGCCAAACCCGAAGTTTCTGGCAAGAGTGGCAAAGAGCGCATCGTCCCAATTCTTGTCGTGTGCCTCATAGCGTTCGGCGATCTGTGCTGCCCGCAAGTCGAGTCGTTCGCAGAGGAGCGCCGACATGTAGCTATGCAGTGTGAGGTTGCTCAGTTCAGGTATGATGCGGTAGCAGGGAGGGTAGTGCTCAGCTTTGCGCAGCTCATCATAGTTACTGATAACATGTGCTGGTACAGGGAGAGCCAGTTGAGGGATAGGAGTGCCGTCTGTCCTCATCACCTCACGATCGACCTCTGCAGCCACATGTAGCACTACGGAGTCGTATCTCTTGTTCGTGTCGTGCCCGTGGACATACCAATCCGACGACTTCGTATGGATCTCCACATTTCCCACCCACAATGTGTCATTGACTTTGACCTTGGCATTGAAGAAGTCGGGTCCATCGTTACGATTTTCCATGCCAGGGTGTATTACCTCCACCGTTTGTCCATCAGTAGTGTGTAGTGATGTGAGTGGGAATAATCGATGCTTCCAGACGTATCGCACTAGATCTTCCATAAGCAAGCGGGGTAATTTGTATGTATGTATTACATCGTATGCTTAGCCTTATAGGCCAGTGCATATAGTCGCATCTGCTTCACCATAGCCACGAGTCCATTGCTTCGTGTGGGCGAGAGGTGCTCCTTGAGGCCTATCTCCTCGATGAAGTAGAGGTCGGCATCGGCAATCTCTTCGGCGGTGTGACCAGAGAGCACCTTCACCAAAAGGCTCACGATACCCTTCACGATGAGCGCGTCGCTCTCAGCCTTGAAGATGAGGCGTCCGTCCTCCTCATCAGCCTGCAGCCACACGCGGCTCTGGCATCCTTCGATGAGGTTGTTGTCGGTCTTGTATTCCTCAGCTAAGGGTTCCTGCTCACTACCAAGGTCGATGAGGAGCTGATACTTGTCCATCCAGTCGTCCAGTTCGCTGAACTCCTCGATGATTTGGTCTTGTATTTCGTTGATGGACATCATGGAATTTACAATTTAACGATTTACAAATTACTATTTAATAATGATTTGACATTCCTGTTTATTACTTCTCACTATATATCACCTGCAACACCGTCTGCCCTACAGCACGGAGCACTGCGGGATCGATGTTGTCCATCGTGTCGTCCATGGTGTGCCATGTGGGGGAAAATCCAGTCTCGGGATAGTGGCCGATGATATCGATACAGGGGATGCGGGCAAACTGATTGATAGGGAGGTGGTCATCGGTGATCACTCCTCCATCGGCATGGAGAAACCATTGTCCATAGCCACAGGCCTGTGCTGCAGCCCACACCTTGTCCACGATAGGCTTGGCAAAGTAGTCCGAGTAGCCCTCACGATGGAATCGTGCATCCTTGCCGCCCACCATGTCGAGCAATATGCCATATCGGGCATTGTAGTCTGCCATGTGGGGCACACGAGCCCAATACTGTGAGCCGAGACACCAGGTGTTGCTTCCAGTGCTCTCCTTCTCTTCTGCATGGGTGCCATAGTCCTCAGCATCGAAGAAGATAATGTCGACACCTATCTGCGTGGGTTGTGCTTGCAGTTGGCGAGCCACCTCGAGGAGTACGCCCACACCACTGGCTCCGTCATTGGCTCCGAGGATGGGAGTGCGATGATACTTGGGGTCGGGGTCGGCATCGGCCCAAGGTCGGCTGTCCCAGTGTGCACAGAGGAGCACGCGCTTCTTGAGCTCGGGCTTATAGGAGCCGATGATGTTGCGTGCAGCCAGTATGGTGCCGTCGTAGGCACGCAGGGTCACACGCTGCGCAGTCACCTGTGCTCCGAAGCGCTCCAGCTCGCCTTCGAGCCAGTCGCCACATCTCACGTGAGCCTCGGTATTGGGTACACGAGGACCAAAGGCTACCTGTTGTGCTGTGTAGTGATAGGCACTATCGGCATCAAAGGTGGGCACCACCACGGGAGCCTGAGGCTGTGTGACAGGCTGGGGCTTCTTGCCGCCACAGGCGACAAAAAGCAAAACCAAGAAGATCCACCCCAAACCCCTCCCTCTATGGAGAGGCTTTGCGGACATCACGGTCTTCTTTACTTTATTAAAGAAATCTAACATGAAAAATCTATCCAATAACTCCCCTCCATAGAGGGAGGGGTCGGGGGTGGATCCCCTATTTACTTATTCAACTTCCAGGTGCAGCCATCCTTGGTATCCTTGATCTCGAATCCGAGGGCAGCGAGTTCGTTGCGTATTTTGTCGCTGGTGGCCCAGTCCTTATTGGCCTTGGCGATAGCACGCTGCTCGAGGAGCATGTCTACGACCTTGCCGAAGGCCTCCTCGCGACCGCTGTTGTTGCCACTCTGTTCGGCACGGATGCCGAGGATGTCGAAGAGGAAGAGTGCGAACACCTCTTTCAGTTCAGCGAGGTCGGCAGCGCTCAGCGTGGCCTTCTTGTCGACAGCCTGATTGATGATGCGGGCAGCATCGAAGAGATGGCTGATGACGATGGGCGTGTTGAGGTCGTCGTTCATCGCGTCGTAGCACTTGGTGCGGATGCCGCTGACATCGACAGATGAGGTTTCCGAAGCGGTAATGCGCTCAAGGTTGCTCCACGCTTCGAGTAAGCGATTGAGGCCCTTCTCCGATGCCTGCAACGCTTCGTTGCCGAAGTCCACCGTGCTGCGGTAGTGTGCTTGCAGGATGAAGAAACGGATCGTCATGGGGCTATAGGCCTGCTCCAGCAAGGGGTGTGAGCCAGCGAAGAACTCGCTCAGGTTGATGAAGTTGTTGTATGACTTACCCATCTTCTGTCCGTTGATGGTGATCATGTTGTTGTGCATCCAGTAGTGCACCATGTCGTCGCCCTGACTGGCCACGCTCTGCGCGATCTCACATTCGTGGTGGGTGAAGACGAGGTCCATGCCACCACCATGGATGTCAAAGTGCTCGCCCAAATACTTCTTGCCCATGGCTGTGCAC
>JAEIGA010018640.1_pt1 | contig 10580 bp, 8 predicted proteins | sample 9270691 | NCBI WGS metagenome assembly JAEIGA01 (sample SAMN17057246, study PRJNA624740) | gut metagenome | biome: biome; isolation source: fecal sample | host: Bos grunniens | place: China: Xizang | collected 2019
GGTGCGCTTCTGCGTGCGCAGATTCCACCAGGGGGAGAGGAACAAGCCCAGCCCCACACACCAGAAAGGAATGGAGAAACAGGCAAAAATGGCGCTCCCCTGCGCAGCGCCCCAGGTCCAGAAAGCAATGAAGCCCAGCCAAGGAAGCGAGAAAAGGAAAGAGCCCAGACTCCCGGCGCTGAAAAGCCGGGGTACAGGCTTGCCTACCCAGAGCACTTCTTCCTTCTGCATGAGGTTGGCTTCCACCATCTGGCGCTCAGCAAGGGGCAATTCTGTATCGGAAAGTTTCATGGCAGTTAACGGGGATAAAAAAGCGCCACCCCCGCAGGGGAAATCCACGGGGGTGGCGCGAGTTGAAAGCGATTAGTGAATGCGCTTCAGCAGCCAGGGCAGAAGCTCGCTGATGGCGACGCGCTCCTGTTCCATGGAATCGCGGTGGCGGATGGTCACCGTATCCTTGAAAGCGGGATCACCTTCCTCGCCCAGGGTCTCGAAGTCCACCGTGATGCAGAAGGGGGTACCCACTTCGTCCTGGCGGCGGTAGCGGCGGCCCACAGCACCGGCTTCATCGTAAAACACATTCATGAAGGGACGCAGCTCAGCCTCAATCTCGCGGGCGATACGCACCTGCTCAGCGTTCTTCTTGAGCAGCGGGAAGATAGCGGCCTTGATGGGAGCCATGCGGGGGTGGAAGTGCATGACGGTGCGGATGTCGCTCTTGCCGTCCTTGCCCAGTTCCTCTTCATCAAAGGCTTCGCAGATAACGGCCAGCACGGAGCGGTCGCACCCGGCAGAGGGCTCCACCACGTGGGGGATGAAACGCTCGCGGGTAGCCTCGTCGAAGTACTCCATAGGCTTGCCGGAGCCCTCCTGGTGGCGACCCAGGTCATAATCGGTGCGGTAGGCGATGCCCATGAGCTCCTGCACACCGAAGGGGAACTCGTACTCCAGGTCGTAGGTCTTCTTGGAGTAGAAGGCACGCTCTTCATCCGGCACGTCGAGAATGTGAATCTTATCGCGGGCAATACCGATGTTCTCGTAGAACTGGAGGCTCTTCTCCAGCCATTCGTCGGTCAGGCGGAAGCCGTCCTCGCCCTTGCAGAAGTATTCCACCTCCATCTGCTCGAACTCGCGGGAGCGGAAGGTGAAGTTGCGCGGGTTGATTTCGTTGCGGAAAGACTTACCAATCTGGGCGATACCGAAAGGAATCTTGTTGCGGGAAGAATCCAGAATATTCTTGTACTGGCAGAAGATGCTCTGGGCCGTTTCCGGACGCAGCCAGCCGGTGCTGGCGGGGTCATTCTCATCGGAAGTGGCGCCGATGGTGGTCTTGAACATCAGGTTGAAGGAGCGGGCCTCCGTCACCAGGGAGCCATTGGCGGGGTTGTAGCGCACGGAATCGGTCACCGCCTCGGTGCTTTCCTCGATGAGCTCCAGGTCAGCAGGCTGAGTACCCTTGCCGGCAATCTGACTGTAGTACTGCAGGGCACCCTTGCGGGCAGCCTTGGCACTCTTGTCATCCGAGCCCTCCACGAGCATGGAGAATTCCTTTTTCGTACTCCAGGAACCATCCTTGCGGGCAGCGCCCTTCCACCAGTAGGCCACGCCGCTCTGGGCAGGAATCTGGTCGGCGCGCAGACGTTCCTTGGTGAGCAGGCAGTCGCACAGCGGGTCGCAGAAACCACCCACGTGGCCGGATGCCACCAGCACCGAGTTGTGCGTGAGGATGGAACCATCCATACCCACAATATCCGGGCGTTCCTGCACGTGGACACGCCACCAGTAATCCTTCAGATTGCGCTTGAGCTCAACACCCAGGGGACCATAGTCCCAGCAACCGTTCAAGCCGCCATAAATCTCAGCGGCCTGAAAAATGAACCCTCTGCGCTTGCAAAGGCTGACGATTTTCTCCATGCGGACGGGATCAGTCTGTGTACGGTCTGCCATAACGCGGGTTATTCTACTACAAACCCCGTTATTTGCAAGCCTAAAAGGAACCAGGCCCGGGCTTCCGCCCGCAGTTTCTTCACCAGGAGTATGCCTCTATGGCCTCCTTCATCTCGCGCACAGCCCCTGCCAGCCCTGTGAAAATGGCGCGGCAGATAATGGTATGGCCGATATTGAGTTCCGTGAGATGCGGCACCACGGCAAGCTCCGCCAGATTTCCCACCTGGATACCATGCCCGGCGTGCACCTCGATACCCAGAGAATGCGCCAGCTCAGCCGCCGCCACCAGACGCGCCGTCTCTGCAGCGCGTTCCTCGCCCAGCGTATTGGCAAAACGCCCGGTGTGCAGCTCCACCATGGGAGCCCCCACGGCAGCGCTGGCGCGGACCTGCCCGGCATCGGGGTCGATGAACATGCTCACCCTACTGCCGTTGGCCAGCAGAGCCGCCACCAGCGGGCGCAGCTCATCCAGATGCCCGGCCACATCGAGCCCGCCCTCGGTGGTAATTTCCTCGCGGCGCTCCGGCACCAGGCACACAAAGTCCGGTTTGAGACGCAGGGCGAATTCCAGCATGGCGGGGGTGGCCCCCATTTCCAGATTCAGCGGCAGATTCACCTCGCGGCGCACGGCAAAGGCATCGGCATCCTGCATGTGGCGGCGGTCCTCGCGCACGTGCAGGGTAATGGAATCTGCCCCGCCAGCCTGGGCCGCACGTGCAGCCGCCACGATATCGGGCTCCACATTGTGGGAATCAAGCATAGTGGCATAGCGGGCCTGGCGCAGCGTGGCCACGTGGTCAATGTTAACACCGAGATGCATACTGAGTATAAGAGTTGCTGAAATGAAAACTTGTTGAAAAAAGAACCCCGGCCCTGCCCTCTGCAGAACCGGGGATTCTGAAAATCTGCTGCTTTAGTGCAGGAAGTGGCGGGCACCCGTGAACACCATGGCGATACCGGCAGCATCGGCAGCGGCAATCACCTCTTCGTCACGAATGGAACCACCAGGCTGGATGCAGGCGGTAGCACCGGCATCAATAGCCGTCTGCAGGCCATCAGCGAAGGGGAAGAGACCATCAGAGGCAATGACGCTGCCCTTGAGGTCGAGCCCGGCCTGACCGGCTTTCCACACAGCAATCTTGGCAGAGTCAACGCGGCTCATCTGGCCGGCACCGATACCCAGCGTACCATTCTTGTTGGTGAACACAATGGCATTGGAATGCACCTGCTTGCAGACACGCCAGGCAAAGCGCATGGCCTCAAGCTCTTCTGCCGTGGGTACACGCTTGGTCACCACCTTGGCTTCCAGGTTATCAAGCCCCATTACTTCGTCATCGCGCTTCACGGTCATGAGACCACCGGGAGCGGTACGCACCATGGGCACCTTGCAGAATTCGCGCCAGGCATCCATGTCGATACGCATGATGCGGCAGTTCTTCTTCTTGGTGAGGATGGCGCGGGCCTCGGGCTCGTAGTCGGGGGCAATAATCACATCGGTGAAGATAGCGCCCACGATGCGGGCAAGAGCCTCGGTCATGGGGCGGTTCATCACGATGACACCACCGAAGGGAGCCTGCGTATCCGTCTGGTAAGCCCGCTTCCAGGCTTCCACCAGGTCCTCATCATCCTGGCCCACACCGCAGGGGTTGGTGTGCTTCAGAATACCCACCGTGGGACGGCGGAAGTTCATGATGAGGGAAGCAGCGGCATCCAGGTCAAGAATATTGGTGTAGGAAAGCTCCTTACCCTGCAGCTGGGTGAAGATGGAATCAAAGTTACCATACATCACGCTGGGCTGGTGGGGGTTATCACCATAGCGCAGCGTCTGGTTGAACGGCAGGGAAAGCGTGAAGTTGTTCTTGGTGCTATCCTCGGCGCGGTGGCCAAGATAGTTGGAGATAGCGGTATCATAAGCAGAGGTACGCATGAACACCTTGACGGCCAGCTTCTCGCGGGTCTTGAGCGTGGTATTGCCCTGGTGGTTCTCCATTTCCTCGAGCACGGTGTCGTAGTCAGCCGGGTCAGAGACGACCGTCACAGAAGCATAATTCTTGGCCGCAGAACGCAGCATGGACGGACCGCCGATATCAATCTTCTCGATAGCCTCGGCCAGGGTCACACCCTCCTTGGCGATTGTCTCCTCAAAGGGATACAGGTTCACGCAGACCAGGTCGATAGTGGGGATATCGTTCTCCCGGGCCTGCTGCTGGTGTTCCTCCAGGTCACGGCGCTGAAGCAGACCGCCATGAACCTTCGGGTGCAGGGTCTTCACGCGGCCGTCAAACAGCTCAGGAGCCCCGGTGTAGTCAGAAATCTCCGTAACCGGCAGGCCCAGTTCCATCAGGTAGCGGCAGGTGCCGCCCGTGGAAATGAGCTGAACATTCTGGGCCACGAGGCCCTTGGCAAACTTATCAAGCCCGGTCTTATCCGATACGGAAAGCAGGGCGCGCTGAATTCGTGTTGTTTCCATGATAGATTCTGGTTGGCTCCGCTAAAGCGGCGGCGTAACTTACAATGTTCCAGAGCAAAATGCAAGCCCAAAATCATCATACCCGCACTTAACTGCTAATTTTACGCAATGAATAGCGAAAACTCATTGACTAAAGCGGAAGCTTGCGGCATAATGTACGCATCGAAACAACTTTTGCCATGTCTTTCAACATTCAGAATGTCGTCATCGGCGGGCAGGAACCTTTCTTCCTGCTCGGGCCCTGCTCTCTTGAAAATGAAGCCTTTGCCTGGGAGATGGCCACCGCCATCAAGGAAATCTGCACCCGTCTGGGTGTGCAGTTCATCTTCAAGGCATCCTACGACAAGGCCAACCGCACCAGCGTGAAGAGCTTCCGCGGCCCCGGCATCGAGGAAGGCTGCCGCATCCTCTCCGAAATCGGCAAGGAACTGCAATGCCCCGTGGTGACCGACGTACACACCGAGCAGCAGGCTGAATACGCAGCCCAGTTTGTGGACCTGCTCCAGGTTCCTGCTTTCCTGAGCCGCCAGAGCGACCTGCTGGAAGCCTGCGCCAAGACCGGCCGCCCGGTCAACATCAAGAAGGGCCAGTTCCTCGCCCCGTGGGACTGCAAGAACATCTGCGAAAAAATGGAAGCCTTCGGATGCGACAAGTACATGCTCTGCGAGCGCGGCACTTCGTTCGGCTACAACAACCTCATCGTCGACATGCGTGGCATGTACTGGATGAAGCAGTTCGGTTGCCCGGTCGTGTTTGACGCCACGCACTCCGTGCAGCGCCCGGGTGGTCTGGGTGGAGCTACCGGCGGCGACCGCGAGCTTGCCCCCGTACTGGCCAATGCCGCCATGACCATGGGCATTGACGGCGTATTCATGGAAGTACACAAGGACCCCGACCACGCCATGAGCGACGGCCCGAACCAGGTGTACCTCAAGGACCTCGAAAAGATTCTCGGCAACCTCATGCTGGTACGCAAAGCCTGCCAGCAGATGGCAACTCTGTAATGAGACACGCACTGACACTCCTTTCCCTGCTGCTTCTGCCCCTGCAATGCTGGGGGCAGATGCAGGCCGATGCCACCACGGAAGACGAGTTCCCGGCACTGCAGTTTCTGCCGCCCGGCACCGTAGTGGAAGGCATTTCCATACCCCGCTACGAAAACCACCGCGTGAGCGCCATGCTCCTGGCCGATAAGCTCATCGTCAGGAACAGGAAGTCAGTTATCCTGGAAAAGCTCAACGCAGCCCTCTATAGCGAAGATAACACAGAGACCAATGTCCGCACGGATTCGGTTTCCTATAACTTCGCCACGAAAACAGCCCGCAGCAGCGGTGATGCAGAAGTGATTGACCCGCGCTTCTCCGCCAAGGGAAAAGGAGTCGTCTTCAACACCTCAACCGGTAAAGGATTCCTTGCGGGCCCGGTACGCACAACCATTGCAACAGCCCAGCTGAACAAAAAGAAAGGGAAGAAGAAATAATGAAAGCTGCAGCCATTGCCGCACTCGCTATTCCCGTATTCTGTGCTGCGGCCGATTACAACGCAGACATGCAGAACACCCGCAGCCAGGCAGATGCCTGGAGCGAGGCGTTCTCCCAGGTCAGCACAGACCTGGAAGCTCTGGGAGTTGAACTTCCCGCGCCCGGCAAAGACTACACCCACCCCGCCGCAGATGCCCAGCCTGGAGAAACGCTGGTAACTTCGGAACTGGGCATGATGTTTGACAACTCAAACTCCCGCATCATCTACCTGGGGAACGTGCGCCTGCTTGACCCGAGGCTGACTCTCTTTGCTACCGGGCAAATGCATATCAACCTGCCCGGAATGACTCTCAGCAGCAAGAAAGCTGACACGCCGCCTGCGGACGACACCCCCCCGGCAGAAACAGAAGCTCCCGCAGAAGAACTCTCCGCCGACACCCCGGTGAATGATGAAGACCCCGCCGCGCCGGAAGAAAGTGTCTATACTGGAGAGAAAGCCACCATCATTGCAGAAAATGCCATTGCAGACACCGTGCAGAATGCCATTCTGCTCTACTCACCCGGTGAAGGCGGAGAGATTCAGCTGGAACTGGGCAGAAACAAGGTACACATCTGCACCACAGGCAAGGGAGCAACCCCGCGCATTCTGGCGGACCCGCAGGGCAACCTGTTAATGGAGGGCGACGATATTTACCTGAGCATGGAAGACAAAAAGGGCGGCAGCTCTGAACTTCGCACCACGGGCGGGCACCTCTTCTACCATGCAGAGACCCACACCCTATACGCCCCCGGGCAGAGCCAGTACAAGGGCACTCAGGGCACGCTGGCCTGCACCGAAATGCTCACTGTCCTTCTCGCCCCTGCTGCAACGGCAGAAGAGGCAAAGCCCGCCAAGGGATTCATGAGCCAGTTTACCGGCCTGCGTTTTGATGGCATTGAAACTGCCACAGCCAAGGGACAGGTGGTAGCAGTTGCCAGCGCCAGAGAAGGCCGCCCGGCCACCCGGGCAGAGGGTGATGAACTGCACTACAACGGAAAGACGGGCGAGGTTTCACTTCTCGGCAGCAGATGCCACCTGGCCTATGCGGACTACGTAGTCAATGCCGATGAGGGAATCCACCTGCTGCAGAATGGAGACATTGAACTGCGGGGCAAGGACATCAGTGGTTCCTACTCCCGTCTGAACAAGGACACAGGCAAATCCCTCCCCGGCACCTTCAAGGCCAGGGCCAATGTCATCTTCCGCGCCGAGCTGGGCACCATCACCACCGAAAAAGGTATCACCCTGGCAGATGAGGAGATGGACTTCTCCTGCGAAGGCCCCACACACCTTGTATTGAGCCGCAAACCGGATGCAAAGAAAGCCGAGCCGAAGCCCGGCATGCCGAACCTGGCTATTGCAGAGTATAGCGATGTATCCCGCGCCCGTGCCACAGGCAACGTCATTGCCCATCGTTATGAACCCGGCACTGGTAAATGCCTGGGTGAACTGAAGGCAGAAACCGTCGTGACTGACCTGACCACAGGAGAAACCCTGCTGACCGGAGCCACGGGGCAGCCGCTCATTGCCCTTTACAACGGCAACCGCGTGGAAGCCATGCCCGCCGAGGGAGAAGCCGCCACCATGGAGCTGCTGGCCAACGGAGACCTGAAGCTCAAGGGGGCAGATATCACCACGCGCCTGCTCAGCGACAAAGGTACCACCACCGCCCGCTGCAAGGACTATGTGCTGCTGGTACGCGCAGAAGACCGCCTGCAGACTGGCAGCTCCACCCGCATTGTCTCCGAATCCGGCATCCTGACGACTAACGGGCCGCTGAATGCACGTCTTGTAGCCAAGGATAAGCCAGGCTCCCGCGAAAAGAAAGGCGGATTCCCGAGCCTGAAATTCAACTACACCGGCATTGAGCAGGCCACTACGGATTCCGGCTGCACCGTACAGACGGAAAAGGGCTCCATGCAGTGTGAAGGCGCCGTGAAGCTGACCATGGATACCGAAAACAAGGGTGGGGACAAAATGCTGGGCGGGCTTAAATACGCCGTAGCCCGCGGCAATGTCATGATTGCCGGCAAGGACAAGACAGGCCGCCTGCTCCGCGCCACCGGCGACAAGCTTACCGTGGATGCCGCTACCGGCATGAAGATACTCAGCGGCAGGGAAGTCACGCTGGCAGACATCAACAACACCCACAAGGCCACAGGCGCGGGTGCTGCCATCAGCATAGATGCCGAAAACAACGCCACCATCACCGGTGCCGCGCATACGACCTACGCCACGAATATCCACGAGCAGATTAACAATCAGAAAAATAAGAAAGCCGAACAATAACTATGGACATTCTTCTTCAAGCCAACAACCTCTGCAAATCCTATGGCGAGCGCCAGGTGGTGAGCAATGTGAACTTCACCGTCCATGCAGGCGAAATCGTGGGGCTGCTGGGTCCCAATGGTGCGGGCAAGACCACCTCATTCTACATGGTGGCCGGGCTGGTTCGCCCCGATACCGGCTCCGTGAACTTCTGCGGCAAGGATGTCTCCGGGCTGCCCATGCACCTGCGCGCCCGTCTGGGCATGGGGTATCTGCCGCAGGAAGAATCCATCTTCCGCAAACTTACGGTGAATGAGAACCTCATGGCCATTCTGGAGACCCGCTCCGACCTCACCCGCAAGGAAAAGAAAGCCAAATGCGATGAGCTGCTGGAGCGCTTCAACATCACGCGTCTGCGGAAGAGCCAGTCCATCCAGCTTTCCGGCGGTGAGAAGCGGCGTCTTACCATTGCCCGCGCACTGGCAGCCAATCCCAAACTGCTCATGCTCGACGAACCCTTTGCCGGTGTGGACCCGATTGCCGTGCAGGACATTCAGCACATTGTAGCCTCTCTGCGGGAAACGGATGGACTTTCCATTCTGATTACCGACCACAATGTTCGTGAAACCCTGGGCATTGTAGACCGCGCCTACATTCTGTTCGAGGGCAAGGTCATCAAGGAAGGCAGCGCAGAAGAGATTGCCAACGACCCCAAGACACGCAAGATTTACCTTGGCGAGCAGTTCAAGATGTGAACAACGGCGCAAGGATATCAACAAGCTCTGCATACGAGGCCACACGCGAAAGCTGTGGCCTCATTGCCTTTGTGCCGGGAATTCCCTTGGCATAAGCCAGCAGGCGTGAGCGCATGGCGCGCATGGTCACCAGTTCATTCCCATAGTGGGCGCTGTCGAGCGCCATGCGGGTATGGCGCAGCATGAAATCGAGCCGTTCCTGCGGGGTGGGTGGTTCCGGGACCACACCGGAGCGCAGGTATTCCCGGGCCTGCCGGAAAATCCAGGGAGCATTCATGGCTGCACGGCCAATCATGACCGCCGAAACAGCCGTTGTTTCACGAGCCCGCTGCACATCCTGCGGAGTCGTAATATCACCATTGCCAATCACGGGGATATGCACCAGGTGCGCGCAATGGTCAATCATCCCCCAATCAGCCGTGCCACCATATTGCTGGGAACGGGTGCGCCCGTGAATCGCAATAGCCTGCACACCGGCATCCTCCAGCCGCAGCACCGCTTCGGGCGCACAGATATGCTCCTGATCCCAGCCGATGCGAATCTTCGTAGTCACAGGGCAGTCATTGCCCAGCTCCTGCACCACAGCCGCCGCAATCCGCTGCAGCAGCGGCAAATCCTTCAGCAGAGAGGACCCTCCGTTCTTACCCACCACCTTTGGCACCGGGCAGCCCGCGTTGATATCCAGAAAATCCGGCTGCATGGCATCCACAATAATGCGGGCCGCTGCCGCACAATGCTCCGGCACGGAACCGAAAATCTGCACCCCGAGCGGGCGGTGGGCATTCTCAAATTCCACATAGCGGCGGTTGCGTTCCCATGCCTGCAGTACCCCTTCGGCCGATACAAATTCGGTCACCATCACATCTGCGCCCTCTGCCTTGCACAGCGTGCGGAAAATGGGGTCGGTCACCCCGGCCATGGGAGCCAGGTACAGCGGGAAGGAAGAAAAATCGGGCAAAGGCATGGCAATTTACCAGAGTAAGGATTCAACCCAGGCCAGATAGGCAGCACTCAGTTCCGGGCCATAGAACAACCAGATAAAGGCAGCAGAAATAAGCGCAGGGCCAAAGGGCATGGGTGTGCCACGGCCTATACGCGCCACAAGTGCCGCCGCAATACCGATGAAGCTGCCCCCGACCAGTGCAAACACCACCCCCTGCCAGCCGCAGAGCGCACCAATAGCCAGCGCCAGCCAGGCATCGCCGCTGCCCATGGCCTCCTTACGGGCGGCATAGCCACGGCAGGTGCCCCGCAGTTCCTCGTGTTCCTCCAGAGAAATGCGCGTACCATCAGCCAGGGTAAGGAAATCCACCGTAAACACGAGTTCCCCCGGCTCGACGGCATGAGTGCTTTCCGTTGCCGCCATCAGGGTGAAGCGGTTTGTTCTTTCCATGAACAGCTCGCTCCAGAGCAGGCGTTCATCACCCAGCAGCAGTTCCACATCCTCTCCATCGGCAGCCTGGTGCAGCACCCATTCTGTCTCTTTCTCGAAAAGCTGCTGCTTTCTGCCAAAGAAAAACTTGCCGGTCATTGCCACAAGCCGGAACAGAAGGAAGCCCCCCAGGGCCCCTGCACCGCTGCTCTGCAACCCATCGGCCAGCTCCAGCCCCTCACCGGCA
>JAEIGA010018641.1_pt1 | contig 10579 bp, 8 predicted proteins | sample 9270691 | NCBI WGS metagenome assembly JAEIGA01 (sample SAMN17057246, study PRJNA624740) | gut metagenome | biome: biome; isolation source: fecal sample | host: Bos grunniens | place: China: Xizang | collected 2019
CGCAGGGTCGATGGTCTGAATGCGTGCCATACGCCAGAAGCTCGGCAAGAGTCCGAACGGATTGATTTTCAGTTTGTATTGTTTGGCAACGATTGCGAGTCCGCATCGGTCGTCGCTGAGTGTGGCATGGCATTCTTCGGGACGGACGGGTGTGCGACGACTGATGTCGGTGTACATCCACAATCGGAATTGTCCGACTTCGGGGGTCATCGCAAGATAGCCTATCACTTGTCCGGGTCTGAGACTCTGGTCGGCCGACTCTATTACTACGATACGATAGTGCACCGAGGAGTCGATGTCGGCTGCATCTGCCACTTTGGTTATGAGCATCAGCATGCCGTCGTCGGGATACGACCAGACGCCTTCTATGGCATCGAGCGCGGTCGTGTCGCAGTATTCTTTGACGCTTTGGCGAGTCACTCCTTCCACGACGCAGGGCTTTGGCAACGCTGCTTTGCCATATGTCGCAATGGCTATCAGCATCGCACTCACTATCGACAGCACTGCTCGCTTTGACATCGGTCGGTGGGGCTATAGTTTGGTTGAGAATTTGTATTGGAAGCCGAAGCTAAGTATCTCTTTAAGCTGCCAATGACGCCATTGCTCGCTGAGTTCGGCACTGGAGTCGTAGCGCACGTGGACATATATCTGCGTGCTGAGGAACTTGTTGAATGCGAATGAGATGGTGTTTTCCCAGTCGCTAAGGAAGTATTTATAGTTGGAGAATGCGAAGAGACGAGAGCGATAGTTCAAGTTCTTGGCAATGGTCCAGTCGAGTGTCAATTCGGCGTTGCTACCGATTTCGGTTGTCATCATCTTGCCCGGAGCGATATTAAACTGTGTAGGGTCAACGACCGGGTCGATGCAAGTCTTGAGGTTGTAGGATATCGGCGCTATTGAGGCGTTGAATTTGAGTGACTTCGACTTGTTGCTGACGCTGTAGGTCATACCGAGACCTAAGTTGAGATCGCCCGGCGACAAGAATGAGGCGATGCGTGTCAAGTCGTTCTGCGGATAGGTGTTGAGCAGCTGTGTCTTGAATTGCGATGTAAAGCTGTAGAACCATTTCTTGAACGCTTTCACACCGACCTTCATGTTCCATTGGAAGTTGTCTTCCGAGATAGAATAGTGGTGGAATTCGTCTTGGGGTGTCGAGTAAAGGCCAAGCTTGTACTGCACGCTATTTTCGAAGAGGAGATTTGGGTGATAGACCTCGTTGAGCTTGACGTCCCACAAGAAATTGGCCACCAATGACAAGCTGTTGTTGCCCCCTTGATACCAGTTGGGCGACAAGTAGGCTTGAGAGAACTGCACCGAGCCATCGAGCAGATGCAACCAGTGGGTTTTCTTCAGTTCGACCACCTCCACCGGTATGTCGGGCTGAGCGATTGCCGGAATGGCCACTATCTCTTTGACTTTCACATCTTCGAGCTTCTTAAATTTCGGGAGTTTCCAAGCCAGCACCACATTATGGTCCGGACGATTGACGATATAGTCGTAGCGCAACGCAGTGTAGGCTTCGTAGTTGCGAGTCATCTTTGGCACAAGCAGTTCATGCTGAATGCCATGGTCTTGCTTGGTCGCAAGGCACAACGCTTTACGGGCATAGTCGAATGTGTCGAGTTGCACCGACTCCTTTTGCACGTTTGAGTGAAATCTATCAAGTATCAACGGCATCTTGACCATCGTCAAGGCAAACTTATCCTTCTTATATTCGGGAAGCGACTGCATGATGGCACTCAGATTGCGAGCGATGATGGTGTCGAGCGGGATTACCGGTTCTTGCGGTTGCTCGTCGACAATCGTATCGACCGGCAACGCTTCGATATTGCTTGCCACTCTCGGTCGCATAGTCGGGACAACCTTAGCCTCGCCTGTCACTTTGTCGATTATGACGGGCTGGATATCTTTATAGACAACGCTATCCGACTGCGTTGCCACGGCGATCTGTGCTTGTGCCGCAAATGCAGACACCGACAGAGCTATTATCGATAGAATCTTTCTCATTAATCCTCTGATTTACTATGGGTTAAGCAATTGGTCGTACTCATCGGAGTTAATTACCCTGAGAGCCTCCTTGAATATAGGATCGTAGGTGTTGTAGACCTTGAAATATGTCTGATCATCAAAGGCATCACGGCCGATCAATGCCTTGACTATCATTGCAAACAATGGACGCGCCGCATCAAATTGCTCTTGGTCAAACTCCACTTTCTCCTTGTCGGCCATTTCGACCAATTCGGCAAGCATCTCATCTGTCACCTCAAAGTCAGCGACAAACGCATCGTCATTCTTGTAGCGTTTTGTCAACTCCTTGCGATGAGCATCGACATAACTGATCGCATAACGATTGAGCAAGCCTTTGGCCATCACATTGCGATAGTATTTGGTGTTGTGAGTAGTGTCGAGAGCCACAAACTTATCGGGCGAGATACCGCCACCGCCATAAATCTCACGCCCTTTGACGAGTGTATGCACCTTTAGCGAGTCGATGTAGTGAACGCTGTCCTCGTGCATCAATTCGCCACTGTTGAGACGGTCTAAGATGTCTTGTGCATATTTCTTTTTGTCGCCTTTTTCGTATGGACGTTGGATGTCGCGACCTGTCGGAGTGTAGTAGTGAGCGATGGTCAGGCGTATCATTGAGCCGTCAGGGACTGGGAATGGGCGTTGCACCAAGCCCTTGCCATAGGTGCGTCGACCGACAATCACACCACGGTCCCAGTCCTGAATAGCACCGGCTGTAATCTCTGATGCTGATGCAGAGTACTGATTGACCATAAGCACTAATCGTCCATCGGTGAACAATGGCTTACGACCCGAAGGATTCGAGAAATTCTCATAGCGTGGAGAGTTCTTGCCTTCGGTATAGACCACCATCTTGCCCTTCTCGATAAGTTCGCCGACAAGTTCCACTGCGGCATTCAGATAGCCACCGCCATTATCTGTGAGGTCGATGATAAGGTTTTTCATGCCTGCTTTTTCGAGCTTCTTGAAAGCCTCCTTAAACTCGTTAGGAGTGTCCAATGCATACTTATTGATGCGGATATAACCGGTCGTCTTGTCGACCATATAAGCAGCATCGACGCTATGGATAGGTATATCGTCGCGAGTGATCGTAAACGCCACAGTATCGTCAGGTTGACCCGCTTGACGACGAAGCACCTTCACATCTACCTCGGTGCCCTTCTTGCCTCGGAGCATCTTCATGATGCGAGAGTTCTTCATCTTCACCCCTGCAATCACAGTGTCGTTGACCTCTATGATACGGTCGCCTGCAAGAATGCCGACACGCTCCGACGGACCGCCGGCAACGGTCTGAATGACATAGAGTGTATCCTGATTCATGTTGAACGTGATACCGATACCGCTGAACTTGCCTTGCAATGGCTCATTCAGCTCGCGAGTCTCTTCGGCAGTGCTATAAGTGGAGTGAGGGTCAAGCTCATTGAGCATACCGCGAATGGCATCTTCGACCAACTTGTCTTCGTTGACCGTATCGACGTAGTAGTTGGCCACAAACTGCTCTGCCGCACGCAATTTCTGACCGGGCGTAAATTTACCGAATTGTGCCGACACCACGGTCGCCATCACAGTCGTCAGGAGTATTATAAATGCTTTCTTCATTTTCTATTATTTTTATATATTCACATCACCTTAGATGCTGTATTAGACCACAAGTTTAATCCTTATCTATCACTCTCGGAGCGACAAATTCGTCGACAGCATAGTCGTTGTGCTGCAACTCACGCACCATTGAGCTTGAGATGTAGGCGTGCTCGGGGAGTGTAAATAGTATGACAGTCTCGATGCCCGATATCTTTCGATTGACATCGGCAAGATTGCGTTCGTACTCGAAGTCGGTGTAGGTTCTCGCTCCTCGCAAGATAAACTGTGCACCTTTGCGACGCGCATAGTCGACAGTCAATCCCGAATAGCAGTCGACCTCTACGGCGGCATCCTTGCCGAATGCTTCGCGAATACGTTGCAAGCGTTCCTCGATGCCCGCGGCTGTGGTCTTGTGTTCGTTGTAGCCTATCGCAACTATCACTTTGTCAAACAGTTGCAAACCTCGCTCCACGACCGACAAGTGACCGATGGTGAATGGATCGAACGAGCCCGGGAACACGGCTATGCGTTGAGTGTTATGAGATTTCTGAGTCATCTTCTATCACAAGATTATCGATAATAAAATTCTGACGTGTCATGGTGTTCTTGCCCATGTAGAATTCGAGTAGTTTCTCCACGCTGTCGTCCTTCTTGAGCTTGACAGGGTCGAGTCGTATCTCCGGACCGATGAAGTCCTTGAACTCGTCGGGGTTAATCTCACCGAGACCTTTAAATCGTGTTATCTCTGCATTGCTACCGAGACGCTCGATTGCAGCGATGCGTTCCTCGTCGGTGTAGCAATAGAATGTGTCCTTTTCAGCGTTTTCGTCATCTTCGCCCTTCTTTTTGCGCTTAGAGCCACGAGCCTTGATGAGCTTCTTGTTTCTGACACGGAAGAGCGGTGTCTGGAGGATATAGACGTGTCCTTTCTTCACCAGGTCGGGGAAGAAGGTCAAGAAGAAGGTCAGCACCAGCAGACGAATGTGCATACCGTCGACATCGGCATCGGTGGCGATAATCACCTTGTTGTAGCGCAATCCTTCGAGTCCGTCTTCGATATTGAGAGCCGCTTGAAGGAGGTTGAACTCTTCATTCTTATAGATAATCTCCTGAGTCAAGCCAAACGTATTCAGAGGCTTACCACGCAACGAGAAGACGGCTTGAGTCTGAGCATCTCTCACCTTGGTGATAGTGCCCGATGCAGAGTCACCCTCGGTCACAAAGATAGAGGTCAACTCTCTGAGGTCCTCCTTGGCGTTAGCCTTGAGTGTATCGTTGTAGTGGATATTGCAGTCGCGTAGTTTACGGTTGTGCAGACTGGCTGTCTTAGCACGTTCGCGAGCCAACTTGGTCACGCCTGCCATCGCCTTGCGTTCCTTCTCGCTACGCTGAATCTTCTTGAGCATCACCTCGGTCAGGTCGGGATTCTTGTGCAAGAAGTTGTCGAGCTCAAGCTTGAGGAAGTCGCCGATAAACTTGTTGATTGTCACAGGGCTATCCGGTGCTATCTCCTTGCTACCGAGCTTGGTCTTGGTCTGTGACTCAAACACAGGCTCTTGGATTCTGACGCTGATAGCCGCCACCATACCGTTGCGAATGTCGGAGTACTCGAAACCTTTACCGAAGTGCTCCTTGATGGTGCGCGACACGCTTTCACGGAATGCCGAGAGGTGCGTACCGCCTTGAGTCGTGTGCTGACCATTGACAAACGAGTAGTACTCTTCGCCATACTGGTCGGTGTGTGTCAACACAAACTCTATGTCCTCACCCTTGATGTGAATAATGGGATACAACGGGTCGGCTGTCATGTTTTCCTTCAGCAAGTCGAGAAGACCATGACGCGAGATGTAGCGTTTGCCATTGAAGTAGATTGCCAATCCCGAATTGAGGTAGGTATAGTTGTTGACCATCGTTTCGACAAAGTCGAGGTTGTAGCGATAGTCGCGGAAGAGCGAATTGTCGGGGATAAAGCGCACTTTCGTACCGTTCGGTTCATCGGTCGGAGTCGGAGCGCAATGTTCCACAAGGTTGCCTCGCTCGAAGGTCACCTTGACGCACTCTCCGTCGCGGTGGCTTATCACCTCGCAGAAAGTAGACAATGCGTTGACTGCTTTCAGACCGACACCATTCAGACCGACCGACTTCTTAAAGTTCTTGTCATCAAACTTACCGCCGGTGTTGATTTCCGAAGCGACATCTTTCACCTTGCCCAACGGAATGCCACGGCCATAGTCGCGCACCATCACTTCACCATCTTCGCTGATGCTGATATCGATTTGCTTTCCGACACCCATGTTAAACTCGTCAATAGAGTTGTCAATCACCTCCTTGATAAGCACATAGATACCATCTTCAGCATGGCTGCCATCGCCAAGCTTACCGATGTACATACCCGGGCGACGACGGATGTGTTCGTTCCACTCCAGCGTCTGAATGGCGCTATCGTCGTAGTTGGAGACTACTGCGCCGTCTAATATTTCGTCTTCTCTCTCCGCCATAGTTGTTCAATGAGTCATTTATTGACTTCCAATCTGCAAAGTTAGTGATTTTTTTAATTTATTCAAAGACATTTTTGGCGGTGTGGATGGCTTTGGTTAATTTTGCAAACGATAACATGGCACGACTATCATATATAGGTATTCCCTATATCCGTGCCCACACACATTTACAAGAGCAATGCAAAACACAAATACGACCACAATCCTCCTCACCGGTGCCACCGGCATGATCGGAAGCTACATTCTTCGTGAATTTGCCGACTGCCAAGTCACCACCCTCGGCCGTTCTGCCGACAACGACATTCGTGTCGACCTCTCAGCAAGCATCCCATCTCTAAGTCGACGCTTTGACCTCGTCGTCCACTGCGCAGGCACCACCGACGAAGCTACTGCCGACAAAGTCAACCGTATAGGCACTCTCAACCTCCTCAGTTCGCTTGAGTCTCAACCACCTCGACACTTTGTTTTCATAAGCTCTCTATCCGTCTACGGCAAGACCGAAGGCACCGACATCGACGAGCAGTCAATGACTCTGCCTGTCACCGAATATGGTCGCTCCAAACTCGATGCCGAACGTGCCATCAAAGCCTGGTGTGACAGTCGCAACGTGGTCTTGACCATTCTCCGTCCCGCACTCACTTTCGGCAACGGCATCACAGGCAAGGCTGCAGAGATGTTTGATGCTATCCACAGCGGTCGATACTTCCATATCAGAGGCAACCAGGCTCGTCGCAGTCTTGTAATGGCCGATGATGTGGCCAAGGCATGCCGATTGACATATCAAGAGGGTGGCGTCTACAACGTGACCGACGGCCTCACTCCGACAGTCATCGAACTCGCCGACGCCATGGCGGCACATTCAGGCAAGGACAAACGCATCATCTATTGCCCCCTCAAATTGGCAAAACTTTGTGCTAAAATCGGCGACATAATTTCACCTCTCGGTCGAATGCTCAACTCCGACAAGCTGTCGATACTCACCTCTACGCTGACATTCTCCAATGCTCGACTGATAGAGAAAACAGGTCTTCAGCTGCACAACACCATCGATGTAATCGCCCGTCGTTCAACCACTTATCCCTACCAACACAATGATTAAACGCGTAGCCGACAATCTGTCATTGTTCACAGCCTCCATAGCCTCTCTGCTCAAAGTGATGCTCCTCTCCAAGCGTGTGGCATCGTCACGCCCGGTCGACAAGTCACGTCATGTCATCGTTTTAGGCAACGGACCATCGCTACGCACCACCATAGCCGACCATCGCGACTTCCTCATGAGCCACGACAGAATTGCTGTCAATTTCGCAGCCAATGCTCCCGAATTCTTCGAACTTCAGCCGACAGGCTATGTGCTTGCCGACCCTCATTTTTTTGATGGCATTTCGACCGACCCCAACGTAGCGAAATTATGGGACAACATTCGCTCCACTCGTTGGCCGATGACGCTATTCTTCCCTGCCAATCGAAAAGAGTTTGTCACCGAGATGCGACTCTCCGACATTCCCCATCTCACCATCAGCTACTACAATCTCACCCCCGTAGAGGGTTGTAAATCATTGAGTCACAAACTATTCCACTACGGACTCGGTATGCCTCGACCTCGCAATGTGCTTATCCCATCGATAATGCTCGCAATCCGTGAGGGCTACGGCACCATCTACATCGCCGGAGCCGACCACTCTTGGACCCGCACTCTTTGGGTTGACGAAGATAATCGCGTCGTCAGCATTCAGCCCCACTTCTATCAAGACAACGAAGAGGAAAAGAAGCGCGTAGCAACCGAGTATCACAACTATCCCTTGCATCAGATTTTGCAAAGTCTCTACATCGCCTTTCGCTCCTACTTCGACATCGCCGACTACGCCAAGACCAAAGGCATCGATATCCTCAACATCACCCCCGACTCATTCATCGATGCATTCCCTCGTCTTCGCCTCTAAAAAACTCGCCCGGCAAGTCGTCGTTTGATAAGCTGAAGCAATACCTACTTGCGACTTCTGCGACATCTGAAAACCCCGATAAGTGCACTATAATTTTATTAGGTGTTGATTTTCTAAACGATTTTTGCTAATTTTGCAAGTTTAATGGAGTATAGTACTCAAATAATCACAGCAACACTATGAGACAAGACATCTCTCGACACCTGATATTCGACAATGCGACTCTGAAAGATGCACTCGTGGCTCTCAACAATCTTTCGGGTGGCATCATGACCCTTTTTGTCATCGATAAGGAGCAACGCATGGTCGGAACTCTCACCGACGGCGACCTTCGTCGTGGTCTTATCAGTGGCAAAACGCTGACCGACACCATCGCTTCGGTCATGAAACGCGACTTCTGCTTCCTTCGCCGTAGTGCCGACAATTATCGCTACCTTCGTGAGTTGAAACAGAGCCACATACATCTCATTCCGTTGCTTGACGACGACAATCGCATCTTGGACGCTATCGACCTCTGTTCGACAGTTAGCATGCTGCCTATCGATGCAGTGCTCATGGCAGGCGGCAAAGGCGAAAGACTGCGTCCGCTCACTCTCGACACTCCGAAGCCTCTGCTTCAGATCGGCGGCAAGGCCATCATCGACTACAATATCGACGCGCTTATCCGCAACGGTGTCGACAATATTTTTGTCACGGTCAACTATCTGCACGAGAAAATCGAAGAGCACTTTCAAGCTCCTCGACAAGGCACAACCGTGAAATGTGTCCTTGAGCCAAAACGCCTCGGCACTATCGGCTCTGTGGCACTCATCGACGACCTCAAGCACGACCATGTCTTGGTGATGAACTCCGACCTGCTGACCACTCTCAGCTTTGAAGAGATGTTTGCCCATCACATCGACCACCAAGCCGACCTCACGATGGCCGTAATCCCTTACACTGTCTCTATCCCATTCGCTATTCTCAGCCATGAGGGCGACAGTGTCAAAGGTCTTATCGAAAAACCGACCCACAACTATCTGGCAAACGCCGGAATATATATAATTAGACGTCAGATGCTCAGTCGTATCAAGTCGGGCGACTACCTCGATGCTCCCGATTTCATCGAGCAACTGATTGCCGACGGACACAAGGTGTGTCACTACCGTATCAATGGAACTTGGATCGACATCGGCTCTCCCGACGATTTCCGTTATGCTCAAGAGCTAATGTCAAGACCCGACTTCCGCTAATGTTCAACCACTTAATCAGTTTAGACAAATGGCAGAATCAAACTTTATAGACTACGTCAAAATCCTTTGTCGCTCAGGCAAAGGTGGTGCCGGCTCACGCCACTATCACAGAGCTAAATATGTGCCTAAAGGTGGTCCTGACGGCGGCGACGGCGGTCGCGGCGGTCACATCATTCTCCGTGGCAATCGCAACATGTGGACTCTGCTCCACCTCCGTTATCAACGCCACATCTTCGCCACCGACGGACAAAGCGGCGGCGCCAATCGCTCGTTTGGTAAAGACGGCGAAGACCGCACCATCGAAGTGCCAATCGGCACAACCGTTTTCGACGCCGAGACAGGCCAGTTCCTCTGCGAAGTGACCGAAGACGGACAAGAGATTAAGCTCCTCCGTGGCGGTAAAGGTGGACTTGGCAACTGCCACTTCGCTACGCCTACCAACCAAGCACCTCGTTACGCTCAACCGGGCCAACCGGCCATCGAGAAAGCCGTCATCCTCGAGCTCAAGCTCCTTGGCGACGTCGGTCTCGTAGGCTTCCCTAACGCCGGTAAATCGACACTCCTCTCGTCAATCTCTGCAGCACGCCCCAAGATAGCCGACTATCCGTTCACTACTATGGAACCAAGCCTTGGCATCGTGCAATATCGTGGTGGTCAGTCATTTACCATGGCCGACATTCCGGGCATCATCGAAGGTGCAAGCGAAGGTCGCGGTCTCGGATTGCGTTTCCTTCGTCACATCGAACGTAACGCCGTACTCCTCTTCATGATTCCGGCCGACAGCAACGACATTCGCAAAGACTACGAAATCTTGCTCAACGAACTCCGTGAATTCAACCCTGAACTCATGGACAAAAGCCGTATCCTCGCAGTCACCAAGTCAGATATGCTCGACGACGAACTACGCGAAGAGATGGCACGCGAGCTACCAGAAGGCATTCAGACAGTCTTCATCTCAGCCGTGACAGGCTACGGACTCACCGAGCTCAAAGACATCCTCTGGCGTGAAATCAACGACGAAAGCAACAAAATCGTGTCGACCATCACCCATCGTCCACTCGACATTCGCCACCGCGTCGAAGAAGAAGACGAATTCATCTTCGAGCAAGAGCCTATCGATGACGACGAATTGATGCTGCTCACCGACGAAGATTGGAACGACGAATTCTGGGAAGAAGAATCATCAGTCAACCCCGATTAATCCCCGCATGACACAAGAAAACACAACTCCTACATATTGGAACGCACAGCAACTACACCCCGATGTGGTTGCTGTCTTTTCCTCATCACTACCCCTCGC
>JAEIGA010018642.1_pt1 | contig 10579 bp, 7 predicted proteins | sample 9270691 | NCBI WGS metagenome assembly JAEIGA01 (sample SAMN17057246, study PRJNA624740) | gut metagenome | biome: biome; isolation source: fecal sample | host: Bos grunniens | place: China: Xizang | collected 2019
CAAAAGCATAATCGGCAATCAGTCTGCAACTTGCATCTATCTCAGCCCTTGGATTTTCAATTCCCAAGTCAGGTCCTATGGCGGCATAGAAATCGTTGCCCTCGCAGCCAAGGTATAAAATCTCGCCCTTCCTGTTGTATATAAGACCTTCGTTCATACTGAAGGCATTTTTTTCTATTTTTTCAATACTCTCGTGGAGTATAAGCTCTTCGACGAAATTAACGCCTGAGAACGAGTAAGCCTTTAGCTCCTTTATGTGAGAGGGAACGGTTACCGTTTTAGCCCTTTCGGAGTTTATGTATATATTGTCGCAAAGAGTGGCAGGGTTGGCAAACTCATCGGAGAAGTTTATCTCTAACCAGTCGCCGAAGTCACCCATAAAGTTGACTCTTTCAATATAGTCGAGATTATTAAATGCGTTGTATTTTATCTCTCTGATGCTACCCGGTAAATTCAGCACGCTACCGCGGTAATCCCAGTAAGCTTCTCCGATAACGGTTTTAAGCTTTGCATCCTTGTGCCAATAAATTGGGCAGGTGACGTTGCTGAACGCCCTTTTTCCCAAGCTCTCAACACCGCAGCCAACCGTAATGGAATTGACGGAGCGAAGACCCGTAAGAGCGTAGTCCTTAATTGCTCTAACGTCATTCGGAATAACCAAATCGACAAGCTCCTCATCACCTACGTAAATTTTTTCCGCAGAGAATAGGGGATTAGCGCCGTGCGAGACGAATTCTATGTCGAACCAGGAGGATAAATCCTTTATAACCAAGGTAAAGTATCCCCAGTTGTCGGGGGAGTGATAATTATCACCCATCTTTTTTATTCCCGAGCCTACGGTCAGCTTTTTCAGCTGGAAGAGGTCAATGGCGCCGTCGCCAACCACCTCTACGCTGTCGGGGATTACAAGCTCCTCGCAGTAATAGTTATCAAAGGCGTTGTCCCCTAATACCTTTACCGAAGGCTCCTCGCCCCAATGAATTTTTGCGCTGCTGTACTGGAAGGCGTAGCTGCCGATTTCGGTAACGGAGTCCGACATTACGATGTCCTCAGGATTATAGTCGTACATCGTATAGATTTCAAAAGCCCTGTCGTAAATAGCGTAAGGATGACCATTGTAGCTTTCGGGCAAAACCAGCTCTCGGTCGGTAACGTAGGGGTTTTTGTTTAAAAGATAGTATTTGTCACCGTCCTCGAAAAAGGCAAAGCCCTCGTAATCAAAATTAATCTTGCTCTCACCGTCTGCTCTGCTGTATTCGTGCCTTACCGAAAGCTCAAGTCCCGTCGGAGCTTGCTCATTGCCATAATCAATTTTTACCTGAGAATTGTTTTCAACCTCAAGAACCCTTCCGTTACACTCAAAAAGGCGGTCAATGCTCGTAACCTTCTCGCCCAAAGTAACCTTGGTTAAATTGTAGCAACGCAGGAATGGGGATTCGCTAACCTCAGGGAAAGTTTCTATTGAGAAGGAGCGAAGATTAAAGCATTCCCAGAAAGCGCATCTTCCGACCTCAGTCAAGCGCTCTCCCAAGGTAACCTCAATCAAGCCACCGCTGGCGCAAAAGGCATTTTCGCCTATCACCTCAAGCTTTTCTCCTCTCAGCACAAATGGGGCTACGTTATACATATAGGAAAAAGCGTTATCGCCAATTACTCTCAGGTTTTTGCTGAGGGTAAGCTTTCTTACGTTGCTATTTCCGTCAAAAGCAAAATCTCCGATTTCGGTAACGCTGTCTTCTATTACAATTTCGGTAAGATTCATGCCGCTGATGGCTCTGTCGCCGATTTTTTCAACGTTGTTTCCAATCGTAATTTTTTCCAGATTATGGGCGCCGAGATTAATGTTATCACCGTCGCCTACCACCTTGATAGGCATACCTTGGAATTCAGAGGGAACAGTAAATTCCGAGGACGTAAAGTTTTCGCCAAGCGATTTTAAAATCCAATAGCTACCGTCTTCGCTGAGCCTGTAAACAATCCCCGTTTCGGGGTCTGTAACTGTTGCCGTATCCTCCTCAAAGCAGGAGCTTAAAGCGGTACAGGTCAATATAAGAATGATGCATAAAATAATCGGTAAAATTCTTTTCATGTTCTACTCCCAAAAAGATATATTTAAAAGGGTCAGCGGTGTTATTCTTTAGCAGATTTGCCGTTAAGCGCTTTTTTGCCCGAATTGCCGAGAGAAAGAAGCTATTATCATTTAGCTTCTTTACTCATTGTATCACAAACAAAAATCTTTGTCAACGAATAAAACATCGCATATAAGCTCTGTGAGTTTTTTTATGAAAATAATAGTAAAATTAACGAATGCAGGGCAGAGTGGCGCAAAAATGATTAAAAGTTAAAAAACGAAAACTTTTCGAAAAAAATATATAGACTTAAAAAAACTATAATGTTATAATGCTAATGTAGCAAAGTATAAATTTTCTCATATAAGGAGATAAAAATGAAGGTAACCGTTAATTTTGACAAGGCAATAGGAAAAATCAAGCCTATGCACGGAGTTGGTCAGCCGCCATTTGTAGGCAGCAACTTTTCTCTTTTCCACTATCTTACCGAGGCGGGAATACCATTTTCGCGCCTTCATGACGTAGGCGGAGTATACGGTGGCGGCAGATGGGTAGACGTTCCTAATATTTTTAGAGATTTTAACAGAGATCCCGAGGACGAGGATGCATACGATTTCACCTTCACCGACCTTCTTATTACCGCTCTTATGAAATGCGGCGCAGAGCCCTTCTTCCGCCTTGGCGTAACTATTGAAAACGATTGCCGAATTAAAGCATACAGAATTTATCCTCCGGCGGATAATATGAAATGGGCAAGAATTTGCGAGCATATAATTCGCCATTATACCGAGGGATGGGCAAAGGGTTTTTATTATAATATTCGTTATTGGGAAATCTGGAACGAGCCTGATAACCACTGCGACATAAATAAGAACCAGATGTGGCGCGGCACAAAGGAGCAGTTCTTCGAGCTTTACGGTGTTGCCTCAAAGCACCTAAAATCCTGCTTCCCCCATCTTAAAATTGGCGGCTACGCATCCTGCGGCTTCTATTCGGTATCCGATTCTGAGATGTCAAAGGCGCTTTCCATATCGAACACTACCAGTTATGTTGAGCATTTCACAAACTTCTTTAACGATTTTCTAAAATACGTAAAAGAAAACGACTGTCCTCTGGACTTCTTCTCCTGGCATACATATGATAACGTAAAGGCAAATATAACCTATGCAAAATATGCAAGGCGCCGCCTTGACGAGGAGGGATTCACCCAGACTGAAACCTCTCTTAACGAGTGGAATATGGAAATTCAGCTCAGAGGAACGGCGAAGCATGCCGCAATGATTTGCGCCAATATCCTTTCTATGCAGAATCTGCCTGTGGATACTGCAATGTTTTACGATGCAAGACTTGGGGTCAGCCAATACGGCAGTATGTTTAACCCCTTAACCAAGGAGCCGTTCCTCGCTTACTACGGCTTCAAAGCCTTCAACGAGCTTTATAAGCTTGGCTCTCAGGTGGAGCTTACTCTTGACTCCGAGGACCTATATGCGGTTGCCGCAAGGTGCGAAAATGAGGGCTGTATAGTAATAGCAAACCCCACAGACGATGACGTTGCCTTGGAGTTTTCCGATGTCCTTAACGTGGTCGAATGTTACATCACCGAGGAGGGTAGATGTGAGGAGAAAATCACCCCCGCCACGGCAATTCCCAAAAACAGCTTTATAACCTTTAAGGTAAAGCTTTAATACTTGAGCCTTGGCTGAAAGATTAACCTAAACGCCGAAATAAGCAGAAATTCGCAGAATTGTAATCTTAAAAACTTAAATACGCATAATTTTAGAGCGGAGATACCTGTTTTTTAGTATCTCCGCTCTTTTTCGTTCGGCTATGCCGAAATATGGCGTTCCTTTTTGGCGCCTTCAAATTAATTCAGAGGTGAATATAGCTATTTAAGCCTTTTCAATTTCCCGAAGCACGAATTCCAAGGATTTAGCCGCATCGGCAAGGGTTGCCATCTGTGGCTTGCTTCCCGATTTTGCGGCATCTGTGAAATAGAGCAGCTCGTTGTAATATCCGCCTAAATCGTCAATATTGCCGCCCTTGTATCCTCCGGAAAGCTCCTTTTTCTCAAGTCTTATTTCAGTGGCTCCCTCGGGTGTGTAGCACATAAATTTGCCCCCCGCATTTTCGACAGTCGCCTTTTCAAAAACAACTCTGAAGGTGGCTTCAAAGGGATGGCTTTCAGGCAAATCCCAGGTCCCCTCAACGCTAACGGCAAAGTCTTTATATTTCATGACTGTGCATATATATGAATTCGCCTCGCCAATAGTGTTTTTTACGGAATGGAAGGTATCAGGCTCGCCGAAGAGGGATAGTACGTAGTCCGTGTCGTGAATGTGTAAATCCTGCGCCGCTCCTCCCGAAAGAGATACGTCGCGCAGCCAGTTGTTCCAACCCCAGGTAGGTACAGGGCTTATTCTGCGGAAGTTTGCATTGACAACCCTTCCGTAAACGCCGCTCTCAATAATTTTTCTAAGCTCCACGTATTCGTCCCAGAATCTTATAACCTGACCGACCTGAACGTTGCAGCCCGTTTCTTTCGCCGCCTCAAGCATCATATCTGCTTCACGACATGTGAGAGCGACAGGCTTCTCAACGAAAACGTATCCTACCTTCTTCATAGCCGAAACCGCATATTCAGCGTGTAAATATGTAGGTAAGCATATATCAATAACGTCAACGTCAGCCTTTTCAATAAGCTCCATGCCATCTTCGAAAATTTCCGCTCCGTCAGCAAGAGCCTCTGCCTTCTCTTTTCTCAAATCTGCGACTGCCGCAAGCTTTACGCCCTCAATGCTTTTATAGCAATTGGCGTGCATCGTACCCATAAAGCCACAGCCAATAAGTCCAACCTTTATCATTTTATTTTCTCCTTAAAATTTTATCCATAGCACCCGAGGTGTTGTAAATAATTGTTTCGGGATAGTGTTTGTATCCGGGTATCATTTCAGCGGAAACCCAGTCGTCATACCCCACCTCTGCGAGAGCATTCATAACTTCGGGATAATTCACGTCGCCTGCAAGCAAATCCACGAAGCCGTGAAGCCCCCCTGCCTGTATACGGTAATCCTTGAAATGCACCTTCTTAATACGCTTTCCTAAAATTCTGACCCAGTCCTCCGGGTAGGAACAATACATTGTGTTTCCAACGTCTAAATAGCTTCCGACGTATTCGCTGCCTATTTTGTCTATGAAATCACGCATTTCCATAGGGGAGAGGAGAAATTTATTCCATACGTTTTCAAGCCCTATATTTACCTTCAGTTCCTCGGCGTAGCCCTTCAGCTCACTGATGCCCTCAAGCGCTCTTTCATACACGGTGTCGTAGGCTACCTTTTTTTCAGGGAAGGAAAACTCTACGTTTACAGCACCCGGGATAACCAGCGCCGTATCAGCTCCTAAAATTTTTGCAGTATATAACTGACGCCTTATCATATCCTTTGCTTTTTCTCTCATTGATTTGTCGTCGTCGCTCAGCCTGTAATCCCAGCACAGACCAGAGGACAAGCTGTATAGCGAAAGTCCTAATCCTTCTGCCTCGCGCCTGATTTTAAGCAGCTGACTCTCAGTGGCCTTTAGCGAAAGCTCCCCCTCACCGTTTAATGCAAGCTCTACGCCCTCGAAGCCCGCATTCTTCGCTAAAACAAGATTTTCTTTAATGCTGCCCTCGGGAAATGACCAGATATTGATACCTTTTTTCATAAAAATCTCCTTGACAAGCTCTTTAGTTTTTGTTACCCTAATTGTAAGGGACACTGTTTTTAATAAACAGTCATTTTTTTGCACAATACGTTCAAATTTGTCCACAAATTTTTATTTAAGGATATAAATATGAAAGCAAGGTATATAAAAACAAAGCTAAGCACCCTGATAAACGTAACTAAAATTGTTACCATTCATTACAATGAGTACGGTAAGAATTTTAATTTTGGCGGAGAGTCCCACGATTTTTGGGAAATGGTGTATGTAGATAAAGGTCGAGTTCTGGTAAAACGTGAAAATGAGGAAATGGAGCTTCAGCAGGGCGAGGTGATTTTTCATAAGCCGAATGAGTTCCACGCAATAAGAGCCGCTGATTCCGAGCCAAACTTTTTTGTAATCTCTTTCGTATGTAATTCTCCCTCTATGAGCTGCTTTGAAAAATACACGACTAAGCTTGATAAGTGGCTTCGCCCATATATTTCCGCAATAATTAAGGAAGCAGACAAAACCTTCGTTATTTCAAAAAACAATCCCGGGATTAAGAAATTGATTAAAAGGCAAAATGCTGTAATCGGTGGAGAGCAGCTCGTAAAAATACATCTTGAGCAGCTGCTTATTCTGCTTATCCGCAATATACAAAAAATCGGGGAAATTGAATTTTTCCCCGATAAAGCGAGTATGGAAAATCATCTAACGGCAGCGGTAAAGAAATATCTTGAAGAAAACGTAGAAAAAAACTACAAAATCAAAGATATTTCAGCCCATTTCGGATACAGCAAGAGCTATTTGCAAAGGATTTTTCACGAGCAAACGGGCGCGTCTATTGCAAGCTACGGAATCGAGCTGAAAATAAAGCTGGCAAAGCAGCTTATCCGAGAGGGAAATTTGAATTTCACCGAAATTTCGGACAAGCTGTCCTTTGACAATCCACAGTACTTTTCCCGTGTATTCAAGCGCATCGCAGGAATGACCCCAACGGAATTCAAGCTATCACTTGATTTTGTAAGCTGAACGGTGTAAAAAGCTGACCAAATTTTGACCACGTTTTCCAATAAAAGTGCGAAAATCATCCGTAACCTTCTGTGATATATTGTGTTTACAGGAGGTGCAACCTATGAAAAATATAATCAATGAATCGTGGCATGAAAACATAATTCCGAAAGAAGACAGCCGGACGATCTTGAAAGAGATGAAAGAGTTACTTGGATACATGGCGAGGCATCACGAGGACTTGGATAAGAACTTCATGACATTTAAAGTAAAGCTATAATACTTAAGTCTTACCTAAATGGTTAAGTAAAAAAATCATGAAAAACAGACCCGCGAAAAGCCCGAAAGGGCGATTCGCGGGTTCAATATTATATGGCGCGCTTTGGAAACGTTCGCATTTTGCTATTTAAAGCATGTGACAACTGCAGATAAGTTTTTAAAGCAGATTTTGTTTTGTATGTTATCTGTGGAGAACACTATTCGTATATCTGCATTTCTTAAGCTTGAGGCAGAGGTTGTGAAAGAAAGCGTCTTTGTTTTTGGAGATAGTGTCGCGGTAACGTTTTCTTTTTTATCCATCAATTTATCTCCTTCATAAAGATAAGATTCAAATTTTGGCGCGCCCAAATAACCAATGTCCCATAGTACATCATAATCTTTTACGTAGTATACGTCGTATGTAATTTCTACGTTTACGCGATATCCTTTTTGTGCAAGGGCTTCAAAATCTAAATTAGGAGAAACTGAAAAACCTTTGCTTGAATCTTTGTTATTGTCCATAAACTTTATTGAAAAGTTTTGACCGGTAGCTTCGTAGCGAAGCTGTAACCATTTTGCATACAAAGTTGTATTCGATTTTATTTCCAAAGGATAAATGGCGGGGGTTTCACAGCTCTCGTCACGATACCAACCGAGAAACTCAAAGCCCTCGCGTTCAGTTTTTGGAGCAGAAACGAGGGTTGAACAAGTCAAAGAAGAAACAGCTGTTCCTCCGTTCGTACGAAATTTTACTGTGTAAGAGGGCGCCAAGGGTGAGCTTGTTGAAGCGCCGGTTGAATCTTTGATTGCAAAAACATTGCAGCTTGCTAAAAATGTGCAAGCAAAAATTAAAATCAATAAAATTATTTTTTTCATTTCTTTTCCTTTACGATAAAATTGAAGTTTTGTAAAATCAAAAAGTGCGGCTACCGGAGTAAGCCGCACAAAAAACGCAAACTCCAATAGTCGCCAAACCAACTGATAGAGCAAGAACTATATTCTATTTCCGCCATACTCAGTAGGAGTTTGCATTTTTAACAAAACCTATTATGAGTATTACAGAAAAAGGGTATAACTATCCCATAAAGATAAAAATAGCCCTTGCTTCGGTTATTCAGTTGGTTTGGCATAGCTATTATAGCATAGCGCTTGAAAAAAGTCAATAAAAGCAAAAATAAATTTTAGGTCAGCAAACTCGTGCAAAAAGCTCGATTTGAACCTTACTCCGTTTGTGGCGCAAATCCGCCTTGCGGCTTTGGTGCTACGCACAGTGCCCGTCTTCGACGAGCCGCCACGGAGCAATCTGCGGCAGCCGTCCTGATGAGCAAGCTCCTCGATACGCCTGCTCTTGCTTATCTGCGCCGCCGCTCGCTCTGCTCGCTGCGCCGCAGAGGTGAGCAAATCCTTTCCTCTCCGCCAAAAAAGAAAGATACCGAGTGTCCTTTTGGACGCTCGGTATCTTTGTAAAAGTCGGACAAAAAAGATATTTTCGTGAGTTTTCGTTTGGGTTTGAACTCACGCGCCTGAATCACGCCAAAGGCGTGGATGAAATCAATGCAAAGCATTGTATGGAATCCGTCACAAGACGGTATGGAATCAACACAGGGTGTTGGATGGAATCAAGCCGCAGGAAAATACACGCTGATGCGTGATGATATACAGCCCTGAAGGGGCTGATGATATCCACGACTGCGTCGTGATGATATGCCAAGCCTGCGGCTTGGATAAAAAAAGAAGCAACTTTTGGTAGACAAAAGTTGCTTCTTTTTTGGCGGAGAAGGAGAGATTTGAACTCTCGCGCCGGTAAACCCGACCTACACCCTTAGCAGGGGCGCCTCTTCACCACTTGAGTACTTCTCCATATTGACAGCCCGTGGTTCATAAGACTGCCAAAGTATTATATCAATATTTTTTATGTTTGTCAATACCTTTTTTGATAAAATTTAAAGTTTAAAGTTTTGCGCTGTTAAGCGCGGTCAAATAATCCTTCGGAGCAACACCTACTGTTTTCTTGAATACCGAAGAGAAATATAAGGGGTCCTTAAAGCCCGAGAGCAAAGCGACGCTCTTCACCGAATCTATTCCGTGCTCGAAAAGCGAAACTGCGTATTTGATTCTTATATCCCTTATATATTCCGAATAGCTGACCCCCATCTTTTTCTTGAAGAGGTGGGATATGTATTTTGCATTGTACCCGAGATGCCGCGAAATTTCGGTAATTGACGTTGTAGGGTCGGAAAAGCTTTCTTCCGTTATAGTTACAACACGGTTTATTATCTCGTTTACCTCAGCGCTCCCTGCATCAAAACGGGAGAAGGTGTATAAAAGAATACTTTCTGCCGCCAAATCTATATTTCCCTCAGCTGCTCTGGAAAGAGTGCTTTTCCAAAGTGGGATTATGCCCTCTGAGCCGTGGAAGGCTCGGCAGGACTTATTTATGCCGAAGCGGCGAAGAAGCTCCTCGCCCCGTCTTCCCGAAAAGCTTATATACATATATTCAATCGGCTCCTCTGCATAGACCGAAAAGCTCTCCGTCGGAAACCCGAATATAAGAGTGCCGACTGTGGCATGGAATTTTACTCCCTGGAAAATGAAATCGCACTCACCCTTTACCAAAAGAAACATACGGTTAACGGCTATCGTTACGTTGCTCTTTATCTGCTCAAGGTTCGATTCGTAAATGAAATTGCTTATCTGTAATTTATCCTCTGTGTCATAGGTGATAAATTTGCATATGTTTTTATCCTTCATTATTAGCTCCTCCATATATATTTTAACGCAGTGAAACTAAAAAATCAACCTGTTTCTAACTTTTTCAAATAAATATATAGTTTTTTTCTATTGCAATTTTTCATAATTTCAATTATTATATAGTCAGCAAATGCAAAAGACTGTGCGCTTTATCGACTTTTGTATAGGAAATGGAGATATTTATTTTGGAACAGATTGAAATTTTATCATACGGTATGATATGCATCTCGGTCATTATGTTTGGCGGATGCTTTGCCCTGAATGACGTTTACAGAAAGCTCAGAGGAGCCAGCAGCTTGAAGATAAGCCTGCAATTCTCTCTGGTGAGCGCGGCAGCAGGACTTGTTATAATGTTTTTAATCAATGGCTTTAAGCTTGAGTTCTCCTGGTTCACTCTTCTTATGGCATCTTTATCGGCGATTAACGGATTTGCTTTTTCCTTCTGCGCATTCCGCGCATTGGGTAGCATAAACCTTTCTCTTTATTCTCTTTTCTCAATGCTCGGCGGCATGGTGCTTCCTTTCCTTCAGGGAATCCTGTTTTACGGTGAGGCGGTAACCGTTGCTAAGGTTGTGTGCTTGGTTGTTATATGCGCAGCTCTTGCTCTCACCGTTGAAAAGGGTAATGGAGAAGAGAAGAAAAAAGGCGGCGCGATCTATTACATAGGAATATTCGTCCTTAACGGTATGTCAGGCGTTATATCCAAGCTCTTCACCTCGGCTCCGGAGGAGTGGGGAAAGACCAGCGCAGAGTCCTTCTCTATCCTTTCCGCTATCTCGGCAATAGTGATAGCAGGCATAGCTCTTATC
>JAEIGA010018643.1_pt1 | contig 10579 bp, 5 predicted proteins | sample 9270691 | NCBI WGS metagenome assembly JAEIGA01 (sample SAMN17057246, study PRJNA624740) | gut metagenome | biome: biome; isolation source: fecal sample | host: Bos grunniens | place: China: Xizang | collected 2019
CAAAAGGTGAGTCTGGTCGGAAATATCGGTAATAGCAGAAACAATCGGTGTAAAGTTTTCAGCCACTTTCAACAAATCATCATTAGAAACTTTTACATTTCCCATCGCATCTCTTGTTAATGAGAATGAATTGTTTATTTCGGCAAAGATTGCCTTAATTCTGTTTACATCTTCTTTTATTCCGACAAGAGTAGAGTTCAATGATGTCAACCACTGACCTCTTTCTTTCTGCTCTCTACGCAAACGTTTTTCAATAGTAAACATACAGTTGTCTACGTTATTAATACCCAAAACAATAGCTTTTGCCATATCTTCACAAGTTTCGTATCCGCAGTGTCCGCAGTTAAGGAAGTCTCTTTTTTCCTCTTTTTCCAATTTCTTGTATACATCTTCGATATTCTCTTTAGAAATTACGATTTCTGTATTCTTGTACGATTTTCTGGAATATCTTCTTTCAAACGGATTATTTTCTACTTCTTGAATAAGCTTTACTCTTTGCTTCATAAAGTTGTTAACAGAACCATATTTTTTCTGTTGTTCCTCTACTCTTCGATTCAACACATCATCAACTTCATCTTGCGATAAAGAATGCAATGCAGCCGGACCGAAACAACATCCTTTTTCACAATTTAGAATATCAACAATCAACGGAACAGTTCTGTTTGCACGTATATTGTTTGATAACTCTTTTAGATATTCAGAATATATAATCGGACCTTCTATTTTACGGATTTTAGTCGGTGACAAATCCAAATCTCGCATCACTGTTTCTTTCAATCCGCCCGGACGACAGAATACTACGGCACGTTCTGCTTCAAAACTGTCAAAATCTCCGTCGGCAAAAGAATTCAAATCAAAATCTTTGGAAGTAATATAACGTTCCAGACTTTTGTATGTAAGGTTATAATTAATATAATTATTCGTATTCGGATCTTTGAATTCCGCACTTTTGGCAATACAAGGTCCTAAAAATACAATTTCTCCGGTAAATCCGGTAAAGTCTCGTAAATAACGAGCAGTAGCCATTGCCGGACTGTCTACAGGTGCAAGATATTTCAATAAATCCTGACGATAAAGCTCTAAATAACGAACCACTGCCGGGCAAGGCTGAGCGATGACACATTTCGGTTTATTGTTACGAATATATTCTTCATATTTAATTACCGTTAACTCAGCACCAAAACTTACATCATATACAAAATCGGCTTTCAATTGTTTCTTAAGGAAAGTAATTATTTTTTTGTAATCATCACCCCATGAAGCTGCAACAGCCGGAGCAACAATAAATGCAACTTCTTTATGAGAATTAGAAACAAATTCATCAAAATCATCAACAAAATATCTGGCTTCATGGTCACAGGCTTCTATACACTGCCCACAAAAAATACATCCTTCGTGAACAATTGAAACATGTTCATTACTAGATGCATCATTACATAATTTTACCGGACAAACAGCAATGCACTTATGACAATTAACACATTTTTCAGGATCTATTTTTACTAACTCCATATTTTCCACCTTTATTATCAATATTTTGTTTATATAAAATCGGCTCTTTCGATAATTAAAAAAACAATAACTACTATAATTAAAATAAATAGTTACCGTTAATCATCGTCAAAAAAAGCTAATAATCAACTAAAAACATCAGAAAAATTAATTTTAAGATTCATATTTTTACTTTTTAGCTTTTACCAATAAAAAAACGCCGGAACTAATTGTACAAATTCCGACGTCTTGCATTTGCAAACTACTTATTCTAAAAATTACACATCCAGATTTTTTACATACTGTGCATTCTTTTCTATGAACTCACGACGCGGTTCTACCTCAGAACCCATCAACATAGAGATAACCTCGTCTGCCGTATATTCATCTGAAAGCGTTACTTTGATAATATTTCGAGTTTCCGGGTTCATAGTTGTTTCCCACAACTGTTCCGGATTCATCTCTCCCAACCCTTTATAACGCTGTACATGAATTTTTTTATCGACATCTTTATCTTCGGAAATATTATATTCAGCAATCATTTTCTTTATTATTACGTCTTTTTCTTCGTCACTGTAGGCGTAATGAACTTCTTTTTTAGCTTTATATTCGATTCTGAATAACGGCGGACATGCCAAATAAACATGACCGCGTTCAATCAAACCTTTCATGTAACGATAAAAGAATGTCAAAAGCAACGTTCTGATATGTGACCCATCGACATCGGCATCGGCCATGATAATAATTTTACCGTAACGAAGCTTAGAATAATCTAATTTTTCCCCTACACCGATTCCGATTGCCTGAATCACCGGATAAAGCTTATCATTTTCTACAACTCGTGATTCACCGCTTTTTTCTACATTAAGCATTTTTCCCCACAAAGACAAAATAGCTTGAGTCTTTCTGTCACGCCCTTGCTTTGCAGAACCGCCCGCAGAGTCCCCTTCGACCAAATAAATTTCTGTGTTTTCAGGATTTTTATCCGAACAATCCGCCAATTTCCCCGGCAGTCCCATAGAATCCATTGCATTCTTTCGTCTGGTAGCTTCCCTTGCTCTACGTGCTGCACAACGAGCTTCATAGGCAACAATACTTTTTTGAATTATCTGTTTTGCAATGGTCGGATATTGGTCAAAATAATTTGAAAGCTCACTGTAAACAGTCGAATCTACAAGTCCTTTGACATCGTTATTTCCCAACTTAGTTTTAGTCTGTCCCTCAAACTGCGGATTTTTAATCTTCAAAGATATTATCGCTGTCAGACCTTCGCGGACATCATCCCCTTCCAGCTTTTCACAATTTTTAGTCTGCTGTTTCAACTTAATCATCTGGTCGTTAAAAACACGTGTCAACGCAGTTTTAAAACCTGTCAAGTGAGTACCGCCCTCATGTGTATTGATATTATTAACAAATGAGAAAACTTTTTCTTCATAGGATTCGGAATAAACCATTGCGATTTCAACAATAGAGTCTTCTTTTTCGGACTGAATAAAAATCGTGTCATGTAAAGGTTTTTTTGTTCTGTTTAAAAAATCCACAAATGAAACAATTCCGCCTTCATAGTAGAAATCAGCATTTTTGATTTTCCCTTCATCCTCGCTCACACGCTGGTCTTCCAGGCGAATACGAATTCCTTTGTTTAAAAAAGAAAGCTCACGAAGTCTTCGTGACAAAACTTCATAACTCGGAACTGTTTCCGTAAAAATTTGAGCATCCGGTTTCCACCAAACTGTTGTTCCGGTTGTATCTGCATCACCTATCACTTCCAATGTGCTGGTACAAACACCGCGAGAAAACGACTGTCTGTATTTTTTTCCGTTACGACAAACCGTTACACAACAGTTTTCCGACAAAGCATTCACTACACTGGCACCTACACCGTGAAGCCCGCCCGAAACTTTATAGTTATCATTATTAAACTTTCCGCCGGCATTTAACTTTGTATAAACAAGTTCCACCCCGGAAAGTCCTGTAGCCTGATGAATATCTACCGGAATACCACGACCATCATCGCTTACTTCAAATGAATTGTCTTCCTTTATAGTTACGCTAATATTCTTACAATAGCCGGCCAAAGCCTCATCTACCGCATTGTCAACAATCTCATAAACAAGATGATGTAACCCTTCTATTCCCGTAGAACCGATATACATTCCCGGACGCGCTCGAACGTGTTCGATACCGTCTAATGCTTGAAGATTGGAAGAATCATATTGTGATGACATATTTTATTCCTGTTTTTTTAGTTTTTATGAAAAAAATCACGACTGCAATAATAAAAAAAATACAATCGAAAATTTTTGCCAATATATGAAAAAACACCATAAAAGTCAAGGTTACAACTCTGTGCAATTTCTCATATAAAAAGCGTTTATCTGATTTTCACCGTCATTCTTTCGTCAAGCCGGAATATCTGAAAATCTGTTGTTTTAATGCTCTTTCAAAAACAGTTTTTCTTCCTATAATCGAAACTTTATTCTTTGCACGAGTGACCGCCGTATAAAGAATCTCCCTGGAAAGCAACGCATTATTTTCTTCCCACGGCAAAATAATAATTACATTTTGATATTCACTTCCTTGACTTTTATGAACGGTCACGGCAAAAGCTGTCTCATATTTTCCGTCAAGCAATCGCAACGAAATCCCTTCTTTATCGGGAACTACCATTTTCTTTTCTTTATCTCCTTCGAGCCAACCGCAATCTCCGTTAAACAGATTTTGCTCGTAAAGATTTCCCGTCACAATAATAGGCGTTCCTTCTTTCTGATATCCGAAATACTCCTGTGCCAGATTGTTTATATTTTTACATCCCCAAAAACTGCTTCTGTTCACCGTAAGCAACTTGCTTCGACTTTGAGACTCTGCATTCGGCAAAAAAGACATGGCATCAACGTATTTCCTAATAAAATCATACAGGAATGTAAAAGCGTCTTTTTCATCTTCCGGTAAAGACACAAAATTTACTACACCTTTCCCGTCCTTTGAAAAATCATTCATTACCGAGCCGTCGCCGTCTTTTATCTTTTTAAAAATATTACGCATTGTCTCATTTTCCGTTCGACGTGTCGTATCCAAACGCACTACGTTACCTGCGAGTTTAGAAATCCACCCGGCAGAATCGGTACTGTCCTGTACCAAATCCGCAAGTACCGCTCCGGCATCCACAGACGGCAACTGATTACAATCACCCAGCAAAATCAATTTTGTATCAATCGCAGTTGCATCAAGCAACGCCGAAAAAAGATGAATATCTATCATTGAGATTTCATCTACCAAAATCAAATCATAAGGCAACGGATTTTCGTGATTATATTTTGCTGTTACTGAATCTCTGGTAATTCCCAGCAGTCTGTGCAAAGTCTGTCCGCACATATCAGTCAAATTTTCTTTTACAAGAGATTCTTCCAATCGCTTGGCAGCTTTTCCGGTAGGTGCGGCAAGTGCAATCTTCCACTCCGGATGAACACGCAAAGCTTTTTTTATCATACGTGCGGCAGTATAAGTTTTTCCCGTACCCGGTCCTCCGGTAACAATCAAGAAATTCTTTTTCAAAATCTGTCTGACAGCTTCCTTTTGCATTATTTCTAAACCGCTTTCTTCGGGACAATCAAAGTCTTGCTCGTTTATATCATCAATAAACTCAAGGCGACGTTTTAAATTCTGCCGCAAAACTTCCTCCGACTTCCAACATCTGTAAAAATACAAAAGTTTGTCGCCGTTATTCAATGTTCGCAATACAAGCGGCAAAAAAGCTGTATTCTCCCCGGCAGCTACCGCTGTAACTCCGGAAAAATATCCTGAAGTAAAAAGTTCCTTCCCTTTTGCAAAAGCGTCCCGCCATTCTTGCGTAAGATTAATTTGGCAATCTACGCCGAAAGGCAAACAAAGAGCCCCTTTTGAAAATTGCTCAAATAGTACAGCAACTACACAACAGAATTCTTTTTTATTCGAATCTAAATTATTGATTTCCCACAAATCTTCGATTGTCTGCCTGTCCAATTGGGACAACTGCAACTGGTCATAAAGTAATTGAAACTCCATTTTTTCCCCATTCATAAAATTAAACACAACACTTTATACTACAAACTTAACTATATTGTGCTATAAAAATGACTCGATTTTTCATCAGTTTAAGGAAGAATATGACTTTCAGTAATATTTTAACATCTGAAGTTACAGACATTTTAAATCAACTGGAAATTAACGGCTTTGAGGCTTTCCTTGTAGGCGGCTGTGTGCGTGATGCGATTCTGAAACGAGACTGTAACGATATTGACATTGCTACAAATGCTACGACGGCTCAAATGTTGGAAATATTTGCTTCATACGAAACTCAAACTGCCGGAATAGGATTCGGTACCGTAAATGTAAAGGGTAAATTCGGAAATATTTTTGATATCACGTCATTTCGACAAGAAGGAGAATATATCGACGGTCGCCATCCGTCATCGATTACATTCAGCGGAGATATTCACACAGATTTGGCAAGACGCGACTTTACAGTCAACTCACTTGCCGTCAATCGACATGCAGAACTTGTCGATGACTACGGCGGATTAAACGATTGCATTACAAGGCAAATAAAAAGTGTACGAACAGCCACCGTACGTTTTTCGGAAGATTATTTGAGAATATTACGAGCTTTACGATTTTCCGCAGTGCTGGATTTTTCTGTCGAAGAGCAAACTGCCCGGGCAATCAACGAACTTTCGCATCTTTGTGCAAAAATCCCGCAGGAAAGAGCATTTGAAGAATTAAAAAAATTATTTTCGACACCGTATAATTTGCGATTATCAGATTTACTTGTGACCTTTCCCGATGTTTTCAATATTTTATTTTCCGTCACAGACATAAAAAAAACAGCTGAAAGGATTAAAAAATTAGAAAGCGAGACTAATTTCATTTTAAAACTTGCGATGATTTTTTTTGAAACAAATCCGCCGGATTGCAAATTATTGCATAACAAAAACTTTTTTTCAAAATCCGACGAAAAACTGCTTCATTCACTGCATCATGCCGATATGCAAAAATTACAAAACAGAACCGATGTCGTTAAAATTTTCAACTTGCTGGGAAAAGAGAACGTCAAACTGTCGGCAATATTAAAAAGCAACAGTCCGACTGAAAAAGAATTGATACACCAAGTACAAATCGACATTAACGCCGGACTTTTTCCTTTTGCTGTCAATGAACTTGCCGTAAAAGGAACCGACCTGATAAATCTCGGATTGTCCGGTAAAACTATAGGAAATGCTTTGGAAAAAGTACTTTTCTGCGTACAAAATAAAATCCTCGCCAACGAAAAAAAAGCGTTACTTGATTACATCGAATCTACTTTCCTATAAAAACAAAAAAATAAAGTGTCACCCAAAAATCTAAAATCTTCGTGGCAACACTTTATATAAAATAATCATCTTAAATAATTAAACTATTTTCTGATTTTAAAACCTTCGAGCATTGAAATAAACTTCCGTGCAGATTCGGAATTTTGTTCGGATGCCTCAGAAACTGTCACGGCTGTTTGTTGCATTTCCGATATTGTTCCTGCAATAATGGAAGATTTCAAAAGTGCTTCGTTTGACAAATTTTGAAGTTCTTTTATTTGTCTGAAAACATCGGTACTTACATTTTTCATGTGTCCGGACGCTTCGGTTACTTCGTGAGTAGTAACATCAATAGTTTTCATCGCATTCAAAATATCTGCCAATCCGGTACTTTCCTCTTGCATACCGTTTTGTATTTCATTCATCAAATTATCAAGATGCGATATTCGGTCACTTACGCAGTCAAAAGCTTCCGCCGAAAGTTTTGACGACTCTACAATTTTTTGTACCGATGTCGTAATATCGACAAGCAAATCACGAATAGCTGTCGATTCAAAAGAGGATGTTTCTGCCAATTTTCTGATTTCATCGGCTACTACGCTGAATCCTTTTCCAGCATCACCTGCATGAGCCGCTTCTATGGCTGCATTCATCGCTAACATATTTGTTTTTGACGCAATACTTGTGATTACGCTGTTGGCTTCATTGAGACTTTTTGACTGCATTGCAATTTGTTCTATCTGTTCTGCTACATTTTCAAGTAAACCGCGTCCGTTGCCGGCTTCTTGCACAAGCGTAGAATATTCGTTAATAATAAAATCAACATTCTTTGTAACTGATTGAATATTAGCTGAAATCTCTTCTATAGCCGCAGATGCCTGCCCAATTGCTCCGGATTGCTCTATAATGCGTTCATCAAGTGCATTTATTTTATTTTCCATATTGTGAACACCGCTGTCGACACTTTCCATTTTGAGATTCTGCTCGGTAATACTGTTGTCTATTTCGGAAACTCCGTTTACCGTAGCTGAAAGCTGCAAAATATGAACATCTAATTTCTCATGAACTTTAGATTCTGTTTGCGAAAGGATATCAGTCTCATTTTTTAGATTCATAATAAGCTTTTCAAGGTTGGCAATAACATTGTTACAATTACTTGCCAATATGCTCAATTCATTGTCACCGGACACCGGGATTCTGACAGTCAAATCACCTTCACCTTCTGCTATATCATTCATTGCATCGGAGACAATTTTCATTTTCTTGAAAATCATACTGTTAAAAAAGTATACCAGAACAATCCCGAGGAACATAAATAATACACCGATAAGCATAATATTAAAAATTTTCGAATTAACTGATTTTATCAAAGAATTAACATCAAAGTCACATCCGACAAAACCGACAATTTCACCGGCAGAATTCTTTATAGGTGCATACGCACTTATAGTCCATCCCCAAACATTATGCTTTTCAAATCCCGTACTGACAACTCGTCCCGCATCAGCCGTTTTGAAAACATCACTTCCCCACAGCGACAAATCTTCAGTCGTTCCGATAGGCGAAAAATTTTGAATATCCGTCGGTTCGCAACTTCCGTCAATCACATACTTAAACAAAGAGCCGTCCACCTTCGTCATCGTATACAAATATTTACAACCGACAGATTGCTTTATAGAAAAAAGCCATCGTCTTGTGCTTTCATAAAAAGGGTCTGTCGCATCGTCTGTATTACAAAGTCTTTCAAACGAATCTCCGTCGATATAATCTACTGCTTTTTCTACGGCAAGAAGCCCTCGTTCTTCTCCCAAAAATTCTCCGGTCTTCAATATTGCATTGCCGGCAACCACACATATAACAAAACATGAAATCAAAATAAAAGAGGTAAAAATTATTATAAATCGGGTTTTCAATGATTTCCCGAATATTAATTTTAATTTCGATTTAAAAAATGATAAATCCATTATCCACAACCTCCACAAAGACTTTATTTTATAACAGATTTATTTTCATTTCGAAAACATCTTCTATTTACTGTAGGCTTTAGATTATTTTTCTTATAAAGAATGTAATGAAATAGAAATTTTTCTGCATACATATATTCAAAATAAAAAAAACGGCAAAAGTTGTTTTGCTTTACTTCTGCCGTTTTCATTTTCAAACTCTCTGAGTTTCTTTATTGCATTAACTGAATTGCCGGCATTTGAGCCTCTTCAGTTACATTTTCCGTTGCGGGTGTTTCTTCAGTCGGTTGTTCGTCCGGTGTTTCAACAACATCCGCCGTTTCTTCCGGTACATTTTCAGTTTCCCGGACAGTTTCATCAGCAACGGAATCATCTTGAACTTCTACGGCTACAGCTTTACGATTTTTTTTCGGTGCTTTCTTAGTAAGCTTTCTGTCTCTTTTTTCTTTTGCTTTATCTTCAGCCTTCTTTTTTATCTGAAATGACAATTGCAATGCAAAAGCCACGTCTCGTCCCCAAGCAGAATCGCTCGGCGGAGCCATCAATGATTCCAAACCTCTTATCCCTAAATCCAAATGACACGCACCTATATGCAAACCACCGCCAAATCCGACTGAAACACCGGAAGACGTAAAATATCCGATAGAAGTCCACAAAGGAAGCTGGAAAAATCCGGCTTTGAGAGTGAATTCTACACCGGTAGCAAAACCGAATGTCGGTAAAAATCCCAATGAAATCAAGTCAAAGTCTGTAACTGTAAAATTAAGCGGACATTCCAACTCTATAAAATTATTTGAAAACGGCGTAACCGTAGCACCGAGTCTCATAGCAAGAGGAGCAAGTACAGCTTCTGCAGTACCTTTCCCGCCTTCAGTAAAAATATCTTTGACATCAGCAAACTCATCACCGAAGTTATCTATATTCGCCAAATCAATATTAGCATCCACATCTACATCAAAATCAGTAGACGGACTTACCATAAAACCTAAATCAGTCACACTGAAACCGGCACGAACCCATTTATTAAAATCGACAATACCACCAAAATCAAATCCGAGTCCAAACGGTATTCCGAATCCGTTACTGAAAGGAATATTAAGTTCTGACCATCCCAAAGTCATCGGAGATGCAAGATGAACTTTTCCCTCCAATTCCAAATCATAAGTATACAATCGTGTGTCTGCCTGTGTAATATCTTCCATTTTGCTCAAACGACCTTTTTTAATATTACCGGACAAACTGGCAGATGCATGAATTATAGGTGTATACCAATGCACACCACCGCCGACATAAAATCCTCTCAGCGGTGTTTTGTGTTCCAACATCCACAAATACATCGAAAATGACGCATTAAAATCATTGTATGCCATCATGTCTGCACCGATGGTACCTATACTGTGCTTTTTATTAAGATTAATTTCATCAAATACCGTAGAAAATAAATCATCGCCTAAAAATACTCTTGCACGCATTTTCAATGTATCTGAAAATCCTAACGAACAATATTTTGTATGAAAAAAGAATTTAAACAAATTATAGTTCATTGTGAAACCGGCTTGTATTCCGGTATGAAGGCTTTGAGAACGCAATTTAGAAACAAAGCTCTCAATATTATTATTTGAATTCTGCTGTTCCAATATTTCTACAGCCGTAGTAAAATTGAAACTGTTGGAATATAAATTCATCCCCAACGTTCCCATAATGTGCAAACCGAACTTCGATTGACTTGCCGCAAGACCGGCCGGATTAAACAGCATCGCCTCAAATGCATCATAACTGGTAGCACTGTGTGCTCCG
>JAEIGA010018644.1_pt1 | contig 10579 bp, 7 predicted proteins | sample 9270691 | NCBI WGS metagenome assembly JAEIGA01 (sample SAMN17057246, study PRJNA624740) | gut metagenome | biome: biome; isolation source: fecal sample | host: Bos grunniens | place: China: Xizang | collected 2019
ACCTCGGAGGTCGTGTACTCGCACGTTTTAAGAAGGTCCTTTGCGTACTGAATTTTCTTGTGAATTATATAGGCGTTTGGCGATAGGCCGAAGTGTTTTTTGAAAATTTTCGCCATATAGGTGTGACTGACACCCGAGAGGTTGGCGAGATAGTCGCAGTCGATACTTTTTTCGGTAAAATGACGCTCGATATAGTCTATCGCAGGCTCTATTTTGCGATAGGAGGCCGAGGAAAGATAGTCCCTCTCCGAGACCGAAATTTTAGCTAAAATACCGTAAAGCACCGACATACATTTGTGGTAATATCCGTCGCGCTTGTAGTACCAGAGGCGCTCGATTTTTTCAAAATCCTCTTTAAGAGACGGCAGAGCGCCAAAGCTCTTTACCGTTATCTCGCGCGGCATAGGCGAGCGCGTGACGAACGCAATATTGATACACTCCCCCTCTTCTATGACCTCCGAGGTATACTTGGGTAGGCTCTCAAAAGCCAACGGGGACGGGAGAAAGCGTACGTCGTGCGCCCTTTCGGTGACCCCTTTTCCCGCAAAGGTAATCCTCGCCTCGCCGCTCAGCTTATAGAGAAGCTGACAGTGGCTGATACCCTCAAGATTATACTCGGTGTGCGCACCTCTTTCGCCACCTACGATATGATATGCGTAGATTATCTCCTCGACTGTGATTTTTTCATTTTTAAGCATTTTATCACCCCTTTTGCTCCATTATACCAAATTTAATGATAAAACGCAATATTTTAGTTTCAAAAAGTGCAAATTTTTCATTTTGTGTATTTACAACACGGCTGAAAATTAGTACTATAAAAGTGAATACATCCCATTGTTTTTGCATTTTAGCTGTATTTTAGCATTAAATTCTCTAAAAATTCTTCAAGACGAGAGGAAAACGTTATGACCGACAGAATTAAAAGAATGGCTGAGGGGGTTTTAAAAAAGACAATATACCCAGAGAGCCGCGCTATCGAATACGACAGGGGCGATTACATTCTCTCAAAGCGAATGAGAGAGACGAAGCGCCTCTGCGAATACATGCTTGCGCAGGACGTCACCATTCCCGACGGCGCTCTGCTCGTCGGACTTATGCGCTTTTGGAAATGTCCCTACCCCTCGGACTTTATGCTCAAGGCAGGCTTCACTCACACAAACGAAATTCTTCAAAGCTTCTTCGAGTTTAAAAACGGAGCGTACGAGGGCTTCAAATTCTGGGGCTGGCAGCACGCCACCGCCGATTTCGGCAAATTTATACGCCTCGGTGTTGAGGGTGTTAAAGACGAGATACGCGCCTCACTTAAAAAGCACGAGACCGACGAGGACAAGGTCGATTTCCTCTCTTCGTGCCTTGTGATGTGTGACGGCATTATCGCCTGGGCAGATAAGTGCTCTTTAGAATGCGAGAGGCTCGCAGAAGAAGAACAGGACGAGAAAAGGCGCTCGGAGCTTCTTTTGATGGCAGAGAACCTAAAGCGCGTTCCCCGTTACCCCGCTCGCAATTTTTACGAGGCCGTGCAGTGCCTGTATTTCTGCTTTGATTTTCTCTCCGACAGCCTCGGTCTTCCCGACCGTTGGCTCTATCCCTATTACCTTAAGGACAAGGCTGACGGTACTCTTACCGACGAATTTGCAACCGAGCTTCTTCAGGAGCTGTTTATCCGTGTACAGAGCAGTACGGCTATCGACAGCGGAAACTTTACCAAGGGCGGCCAGAGTAATTTCTCCCTCGGAGGATATCTCGAAAACGGTGAGGACGGCTACAACGAGCTTTCCGAGCTTATCGTAAACGCACTGATGGACCTGCCCCTTTACATTCCTCAGGTGACGTTCAGGTGGACAAAAAAGACGCCGCACGAGCTGTTTTATCATCTTATGGACCTCGAGCGACGCGACAAAAACCAGCGCATAGCGTTCGTAAACGACGAGGTTAAAATCGAGTGCCTTATGAAGTGCTGTGACGTTCCGTGGGAAGAGGCCGTAAACTACGTCACCATCGGCTGTAATATGATTGCTCTCGCAGGAGGCATGTGGTACGGCACGGGCTATGCAAACGAAGTAAAGCCCCTAGACACAACACTATATACACGCAGAGCCGACATCGAAGCCGCAAAGAATTTTGACGAGTTCTTTGAAATCTACAAGGAGGAGCTTTACAAATTCCTTGCGAGAGACAAGGAGGTCGGAGACCGTCTGCACGAGTACGCCTCGCGCGACGAATGTGTCCTCGGCAGCCTCTTTATGACAGGTTGTATCGAAAAGGGAGTTTCGATGCACAAGGGAGGTGCCTCGGGCTTTTCAGAGATGGGCGGCGGCGCAGGACTTATGTGCACCGTGGACTCGCTCGCTATCTTCAAACAGATAGTGTACGACGAGAAAATCGTAACGGCAAAGGAGATGCTCGACGCTCTTGAAAACAACTGGCAGGGCTACGAGGAGCTTCACACCTATATTATGAAAAAGGGGCGCTTCTTTGGAAACGATTACCCCGATGCCGACGAGGTCGCTATAAAAGTAACGAGCGCCGTAAGAGAGTTCGCCAAGGACAAAACCGACATATTCGGCAAACGCTACCTCGGTGTAGTAGCCCCCGGCTACCGCGAGTACCACAAGGTTTTCGGCGCGCTGACAGGAGCAACACCCGACGGCAGATACAAGGGCGAGCCCTTCAAGACTATAGGCGCAGGACAAACGGCAGGGCGCGACCGCGAGGGTCTGTCGGCGCTTCTTAACTCGGTGGCAAAATACGACCCCACACGCCATTTCAGCGGCGTTACGGTCACTAATATAAACCTCGACTCCTCGCTCGTCTATAACGACGAAAACTTTGACAAAACCGTCAGAATGATAGAGACCTACTTTAGTATGGGCGGTGCGCAGATACAGATAAACTCGGTAAGCACCGAGGAGCTGATAGCCGCAAAGGCAGACCCCGAGAAATATAAGAGCCTAAGAGTGAGGGTGAGTGGCTTTTCCGAGTATTTCGTCAACCTCTACGAGTCGCTGCAGAACGATATTATAGCAAGAACGGTGCACGGGAAATGACGGCTACAATTTTTGATATACAGCGCTCGTCATTTGTTGACGGGCCAGGAATTAGAACGACCGTGTTCTTTAAGGGTTGTAACCTAAGGTGCGCTTGGTGTCACAATCCCGAGAGTTGCTCTCCTGAAAAACAACTCCTTTTTCACAAAAATCGCTGTATAAACTGTGGAAAATGCAAAGAAAAGTGTGCATATTCACTAGAGAATTGTGATTTTTGTGAAAAATGCGTCCTCACCTGCCCGACCGGCGCAAGAGAAATTTGCGGCAAAGAATACACGACCGACGAGCTTCTCACCGAGATATTAAAGGACAAAGCCTACTACGAGCTATCAGGCGGCGGCGTCACCATATCGGGCGGCGAATGTATGCTGAGGATAGATTTTTTAGAGGAGCTTCTCAAAAAATGCACGACGGAGGGTATTCACACAGCGGTTGACACCGCCGGACACGTTCCCTACGAGTATTTCGAGCGTATACTTCCCTACACCAGCTTGTTTTTATATGACGTAAAATGCTTTGACTCAGATAAGCACAAGCACTACGTTGGTGCTTCAAACGAGCTGATTTTAGAAAATTTAAGGAAGCTTTTGCGCGCAGGTACGCCCGTATGGATAAGAATTCCCATTATTGAGGGTGTAAACGACACACTCGAAGAAATGACGAAAATCAGACACTTCCTGGCCACATACGGCGAACCTGAGCGCACAGAGCTTCTGCCCTATCACAAAATGGGCGAGCATAAGTACGCGGCTCTCGGCAAGGACACGCCTCGCTTCTCTGCTCCGAGCAAAGAGAAGCTTGCCGCCCTTCGCGCAGTCTTTGAAGAGAAGCTCTCCTAAGCAAGCGGTGAGCTTACTCATAAGAAAAATCCGAAAATCAAATGAAGCAAAAAGCAAATGAGGGAGCACGGACGAGCTCCCTCATTTTTTATTTATCGATGCGACGAAATCTATAGCTTTACACCACATCTTAGAGCGTGTAAAATTTAACTTCTCTGTTTTGAAAATAACAGCCCTCGTCGAAGCCGATTTTCTTGAGCTCCGCTACGATTTGTTCAAAGCCTCTACCTACTCTCTCGGGCGCGTGAGCATCAGAAGCTAAGGTTATAAGTCTGCCACCCATTGCATGATACCGCCTTGCAATCTCGTAATCCAACTTTTCAACCGGAAGCTCGCGAGCCTCGCCGTCGGTGCTCATTATGAGGTGCCCCTCGACAGCTCTTCTCGGCACGACGTTATTGGCGTTGATTTCAAGCGCTATCGAGCGTCTTACCATCTCTTTAAGCGCCATATTGATAGTATCAAAAAATTCCGTGACGTCAATTACACGCCCACTCTCGCGCATTACGTATCGGACTCCAAAGCTGAAATGAGCCACAGCGTCTATATCCTCCTCCGATACCATTCGCAGCGTTTCCTTGAAATAGGTGCCAAGATACCCGCGAGCGAGTTCGTCCGTGAAGGTGCTGAAATCTATTTTTGAAATATTTTTGTCGTATCCCTCATAAGAAACCGCGTGGACGGAGCCAACGACTATATCGTAATCGCCGATATCGAGCACGCGCCGAGCTATCTCAGGGTTGTATGCGTGATTACCAAGCTCCACGCCTCGAAGCACCGTAAGCTTATCTGTGAACGCCCTCTGCATACGCTCGGCGTCTTTAACGGACTTACTCACTATAGAAAGCACGTCCACGTTCGGCCAATAATTAACGTTGCAGTGGTCGGTAAAGGCAATACCGCCAAGCCCCTTTTCGATAGCTATCCCACAAAGCTGCTCAGGCTTACTCTCACTGTCGGGCGAATTCCACGTATGGCAGTGGCAATCAAACCACCCGTCTTTAACCATTTAAAGCACTCTCCCTTTTCATCAGTTCGAGCTTATCTCCAAGATGCTTCGTTACGCTGTAATAAAATTTCAGAGCATCGGGGAGCAGCTCCTTCGGGAAAGCTTTCAAAAACTTACCTGCCTCCATCGTGAAATCACCGTCGTAGCCGACCTCTGCCAATCCACGCAGCGTTTCCTCCCAATCGATAGCGCCAAGAAAAGGAAGGGAGTGCTCGTCGATAGCTCCGTGATTATCGTGCACGTGTAAGGAGTGAATCCTGCCGGGTGCTATACCGCGCACGAACTCGGCGGGCTCAAAGCCGTCCTTTTTCACGTGTCCTATATCCATACAAACGACAAAATGCTCGGCGGGCAACACCTCGCAAAAACGGTTCACCTGCTCTACCGATTTCGTTCCGGCGGCATTCTCCACCGCAATTCTTATGCCAAATTTCTTGGCGTACGGCTCAAGGCTCTTATAGAAACCAATATTATAATTTATCGCGTCAACGGATTTGTCAGTCACCCATATGGTGTGTACGACTATATCCCTCGCGCCAAGTGCTGCGGCATATTCCATACAGCGACAAGCGTACAAAAACTCGGGACAGCCGACGTCCATTTCCATTCCGTACTCGAACTTAAAGCCCGCGTGCGCTTGGCTGCACTTCAGACCGTATTTTTTAAGTAGCTGCTTAGTTCTCTCAGCTTGCAGAAGATAATCGTCCGATAGCAAACGCTCAAAGTCCCCGGGAATGTAAAGCGAGTAATCAACCGTATCAAATCCAACCTTAGATATCAACTCAAGTCCCTTTTCCTCGCCCAGAAATTGAACGGGAACGTTCGTTGCTACAGAAATATTCATTAAAATCTCTTCCTTTCAACATTTCTTATACAAGTGTGCCTTGTCACTTTTCAAACAATCATATCCAAATTATAACTTAATTAAAATACAATGTCAACACAAACTACAGCGGTCGTAAAAAAGTGGTAAAAAATGTGCTAAAACTAAAATTTCACGCAAAGAATGTGCTAAAGCGCAAAAGCCAATCGGCACAAATTTTCCTCGACGGTTAGCTTATTATAATCTCCTTCTTATATACCAAACGCATGCGAACCACTAAAATCTGTCCATTTTACTGTCCATTTTACGAAGTTTTTCGTATTGACTTTTTACCCTTTTTGTGCTACTATAGATTCGTAGTACTTTTGCTTAAAATACTTACGGTTTGAATGAAACTCCGGTGTGAGACGGCGAGAGGTCATTATGTTTTCAAAAATAGACGAATTTATCGACGGAGTGCTAAAAAGCGGTGTTCCGTTTTGCGATATGGCAATTTATCATAAGGGCAAAGAGGTTTACCGCAGAACAGTCGGTACGCTCGACAAAGAGGGGCTTATGGGGATACGCGGCGACGAGTTGTACAACGTGTATTCAGCATCGAAGCTGATAACCTGTACAGCGGCTCTTATGCTCTGCGAGCGAGGTGTTATTTCTCTCGATGATAAACTTACAAAATATATGCCCGAATTTGAAAAAATGACGGTAAAGTGCGACACGGGTATATACGAAGCGAAAAATTCCATAACCGTCCGTCACCTCTTTTCTATGACATCAGGTATCCCATACGACGTTTATTCTCCCTCTCTCAAAAGGTACAGACGTGAGACGGACGGCAGGTGTCCGACACGCCTTTTGCCAAAGTATCTTGCTCTTGAGCCGCTGGTATGCGAGCCGGGAGAAAGGTGGGAATACGGTCTATCCCACGACCTTCTCGCCGCTCTTATTGAGATAGTAACGGGCGAAAAATTCGGTGAATTTGTGAGAAAAAACATATTTATGCCGCTCGGTATGGAAAGCACGACTTTTTCTCACGATGAGGATACTGTTGGCAAACTCGCACCACAGTATAACTATAATCAAAAATTATCAGCACCAGTACCGTGCGCAAAAAGAAACATATACAATTTCGGCTCGGAATACGAGGCAGGCGGCGCCGGCTGTATTACAACGCTCGACGACTATATGCGATTTCTTGAGGGGTTGCGTCTTGGAGGGCTTATAAGCCTCGATACTCTTGACCTTATGGCAAAAAACCAAATAAACGAAAAAAGCCGCGACAGCTTCTGGCTATATGATATGGGCTACGGCTACGGACTCGGTGTCAGATGCCCGCGCGACAGCTCCATCTCGGACTTCGGCTGGGGCGGTGCCGCAGGAGCTTTCTTTATGATTGATAGAGAAAAGGAGATTTCCGCAATATTTCTGCAGCACGTTCTGTCAGCACCGATAGAACCGTACAAGAGCAATCTCGGTTCTGTAATCTCAGACATTTTTGACTAAATTGACGCTGGCATCTGGAATTCTCTCCCACGCAAATCACAAAACACAGCTTTAATGAATTTGAAGTGTTTTTTACATTTTAATATTCCTTTTTTCCATTTACACACACCTACCGTTTAGTTTATAATTAGCGTGTGAGTATAACTCAAATAAAAGTTTATGGAGAATTATTATGTCTGAAAACAAAAAGCTTAGAATAGGCGTCGTCGGCCTCGGTCACAGAGGACGCTGGATGGCAAGACTCGTTTCTATGTTCGACTTTGCCGAGCTGGTAGCGGCTTGTGACATTTTGCCGAGAAACTGGCACGAGCTTTGCTGGCTTGAGGAAATGCCTCTTGCAGAGCGCTTCCCCGACGCCAAGTTTTATGAAAGCTACGACGAGATGCTTGAAAAATCAAATCTTGACGCCGTAATCGTCGAAACGGGCGCTGACATACACGCAGAGTTCTGCGCAAAGGCTCTTGATAAGAACATAAGCGTTCTTACCGACATTCCGGTGGTTGCAAACCTTAAGGAAGCGGAAATTCTTTGGAACGCCGCAAAGAAGTCGAAGGGTATGATTTCGGTCGGAGCAAACCCCAACGAGCAGAGATTCGTTGAGCTTCTCCGCGATTTCTACAGAAAGGGACTTCTCGGCGAGCCCTACTACATGGAAGCCGAGTACATTCACTGGAGCCTGCCCGGCACCGCAATGAATAAGGGCCTCACCGAGAACGGAAACTGGCGTAAGCTTCTGTGCCCCATTCGGTACTGCACTCACTCTCTCGGCCCACTTCTCACAATACTTAACGAGGAGCTTCGTACAGTAAGCTGCTTTGGCACGGGACCTCGTACACCCGAGGAAACAAAGGACGCTATGACCGCCGCTCAGTTCCAGACCGACTCCGGCGTTGTTGTCAGACTTCTCAGAAACGGCAGATGCCGCGCAAAGATAGGCCACCACAACTACCGCGTATTCGGTACTGAGGGCTTTATGGAAAGAATGGAGCGCTTTGACAAGCCCGTCATTCGCTACAATTCTATGAAGGAGCTCAACTGTGAGCTTAAAGAGGTTGACGGCAGATTTATGCCCATCGCCTACGAGAATAACCCGAAGGCAAAAGCGGGCCACGACGGTATGGACTACGCTATGATGGATCACTTCCTTACCGCGCTCAGAGATGGCAAGGAGGCTCCCATCTCTCTCAAGGAGGGCCTTGCTATGACGCTGCCCGGTATCTACGCCGAGGAGTCGGCAAAGCGTGGCGGCGCGCTTATGCGTATGCGTTATCCTTGGGACGAGGACTGGAAAGCGGAGTTTGACTGATTTCTTCAAAAATCAAGTTCTTTAGGATTTCTTAAATAAAAGCAATTCCGCACTTCTGAACCGTTACTCATAAAAAATTGGCACAAAACTCTTTAAAACACTCAAAAGCACCGCCCCGTGTTAAATTTTGCGGGGCGGAAAATGATTTTTTAAAATAAAAAGGGAAATAAAATGACTCACTCTATTTTGATTATCGGCCAGTCAAACATGGCAGGACGAGGATACCTTGAGGAAGCCGAGCCACTTGATAATCTCGGGGGTAAGCTCGCAGTTCTTCGCAACGGAAGGTGGCAGCCGATGTACCGTCCCGTAAACCCCGACAGAACCTTCTCGGGTACCTGCCTTGTCGAGAGCTTTGCAAGAGCCTATTACGAGGATCACGGTGACGTCACCGTGGGTGTCATTCCCTGCGCCGACGGTGGAACGAGCCTCGACCAGTGGCAGCCCGGCAGTCTGCTTTTTGACAATGCGGTAAACTGCGCGCGCCTTGCTATGAGAACCTCAAATCTTGCGGCAATTCTCTGGCACCAGGGCGAGTCGGATACGGGTGAGGATTATTATCCTCATTACCTTGAAAAAATCACGAAAATCATGAAGGAGCTGAGAGCGCTTCTCGGCGCTGAGGACGTACCGCTCCTCGTTGGCGGACTCGGCGATTTCTTAAAAGATCGCGTGCTTCGTCCGCACTGTGCAAATTACATCTATATAAACGAAGCGTTAAAGCAGTTTGCCGACTCCTCCCCTCGCGCAGCCTTTGTCAGCGCCGAGGGCCTTGTCGACAGGGGTGACAAGCTGCACTTCAACCACGCATCTCTTATGGAATTCGGACTCAGGTACTATGCGGAGTTTAAGAAAATCGAGGACAAGACGCGCGTGTTCGAGGAAAAATCAACCATGGATAGCGCAATACGAGGAGAGCTAGACGCGCTTTAATTTGCATTTTTGTAACCCAATAAGCTACGTCTTGGTACTGCGAATGTGACATAATTTTCTCACTTTTTGTCAAATAATGTAAAGTATAATAAGAAAAACCGACGATTTCGGTGCACCGTTATAACAAACGATGCTCCGATTCCGTCGGTTTTTTCTATTCTTTTTTGTTTTTTGGGTTTTGTTTTATTTTCGTCTTTTTCTTTTTGCCTATTTTCCTCCGCATCACCCTGTCTCACGCCACGGTATTCGGCACCTGCTCTGCGGATTATTTCTGGCTTTCCTTAAGCGCCGCACGCTTTTGCGCCTGGATACGTTTTCTTGAGGGGGTGTCGAGCACTACCTTTCTGAGCCTTATGCTCTTCGGGGTAACCTCGATAAGCTCCTCGTCTGTGATAAACTCGATTGCCTCTTCAAGCGACAGCTGAACAGGAGTGATAAGCGTCAGCTTCTCGTCAGCGCCAGAGGAGCGGATAGCGGTCAGATGCTTCTCCTTGCAGACGTTGACCTCTATATCGTCGGGCTTCGGGTTCTCGCCGACTATCATACCCTCGTAGACGGGGGTTGCGGGACCGATAAAGAGCGGTCCTCTGTCCTGCGACTGATAGAGTCCGTAGGTGGTGGCAATTCCCTTCTCGCTCGCAACGAGAGAGGAGGTGAAGCGGGTTTTGATTTCTCCACGGAATGGCTCGTAGCCCGCGAAAATGCTCGAAATAAGTCCCTCTCCACGCGTGTCGGTGAGAAGCTCGCTCCTGTAACCGAAGAGGCAACGGGTGGGAATGGAATAGAAGAGCTTCTGACGCTTGCCGTTAAGCTGAACGTCGGTGAGAGTTCCCTTTCTCGATCCGAGCTTCTCCATTACCGCGCCGACGTACGCCTCGGGCACGTCTACTATAATATTCTCGACGGGCTCGTGACGAACGCCGTCAATATTCTTATAAAGCACTCTCGGGTTCGAGCAGCAAAGCTCGTATCCCTCGCGGCGCATATTCTCGATAAGAATGGAAAGGTGCATCTCGCCTCTGCCTGCTACGCGGAAGGCATCGGTGGTCTCGCCGTCGGTAACGCGAAGCGAAACATCGCGAAGAAGCTCCTTATAGAGTCTTGCACGAAGGTGACGGGAGG
>JAEIGA010018645.1_pt1 | contig 10578 bp, 3 predicted proteins | sample 9270691 | NCBI WGS metagenome assembly JAEIGA01 (sample SAMN17057246, study PRJNA624740) | gut metagenome | biome: biome; isolation source: fecal sample | host: Bos grunniens | place: China: Xizang | collected 2019
AGAAGAAGCATTATATTCATTACTTCCTATAACTATTTTTCTACCTTGTTTTTCAGAAGCGAAAGTAAAAGTTGCAGTTGTTTGTGTTGTGCTAATATTTGTAGGCAATGTGGCAGGAAGACAAGGTACTTGAATTGGAACAATTAAAGCAGCAGATGTATTTTGCCCTGTTTTTTCTATAATTGAAAGACTTGACTCACTTCCTGGCGCTTGACTTGTAAGTGTATAAGACTTAACATTAACATTATTTCCATTTACAGTCCAACCATTATTAGTAGCACTTCCCTCTTTCCAAGTAACTGTTACATCATAAGCATTACCATTTTGTGTATATTCAACTTGTGGATTCTTTGGCGCAGGTGGATTAGATACTGTATAAGGCATAGAAACCCAATCAGAATATTTATCTCCTTTCTTTGCCCTTACCTTAACAGTATAATTACCTACCACAAGTCCTGTTTCTACATAAGGTGTTGTTTTAGTATTTCCGTCTGTATTTACTTCGTAAGTTATACCACCTATTGTATCCCAAGTAATGGTTGCTTTTCCTGAGGTTGATTGCCATACAGTTTCTACTTTTAAATTTGTTGGTGCAGATAAGCGTGCAGTTGTTACACTTATGCTTGCTTCTTCTTCATATTCTGCTCCACACTTTGCCTTTATAGTTACATTATATGTTGTCTTAGGGTTTAATCCTGTAAAGGTATATGTCTTACTGCTACCATTTGTTGTTACTTCTCCTACAACATTAGAACCTAATATAACTTGACAATCTGCACTTGAAGTCCAATTTAAAGTAAATCCATTGTCTGCTATATTACTTGCAGTAAGTCCTGTTGGTTTAGGACAATCGACAAAGAACTCTATCGAAGCAACATCTGAATATACTTCTACTGTATTGACACCATCCTTGTACGAGCAATAAGATTTAACATAAAAAGTATAAGGATTTGGACTTGGAGAGACTACTCCTTGTACAAAAAGATTAGTAGTTTCTGTATAATTTTCACTACCATCTAAATTCCAATACCACTTAGATTCTGTTAAAGAACTTTCTCCTCCAACATTCCAAGTTGCTTTGGATTGTTCAACCCCCTCCACTACAACTTGTTGAACTTGCAAATTAGTAGGAGTTTCGCAAACCTTTTCTGTATTTTGTTGTCCAAAAACGACATCACCACTTACATTAGAGAAATGAATATTCTTATCATTACCTGCCGCAGTATTAAGAGCATCTACTATTTGTTGAGTAGTCATTTGAGTTCCTCCATTTTGAGTAGAACCACCAGGGTAATAATTATAAGAAGTATTTCCTGTACTATTTGTAATATTACCAGCACCTATTGGTTGTCCATTAACAGTTCCCTCTGCATAGTTATTAGTAACTGTGGGCTTGCCATTAGCCACCCAACCTGCTGCTCCATTAGTACTTGCAACCCCATTAGTTTGTTTTCCAGAAGTAATGTCAGCATTTACATAACACAAATTTATTGTCGCCCCTGAATTTGCAAATCCACATATCCCCCCAGCAAAACTTCCTTCGTAAACACTAGAAGTATCTTCTGGATTATTTGCAGTTACGCTACCAACAAAAGAACAACCTAAAACAGTAGGTTTTTTATCCCACACCCATTCCGACACATTTGTATAACTTGTCATTTCCCCAACAATTCCTCCAACATAACCAACACCTGTTACATTTCCAATTGCATTACAATATTTTATTGTGCCACCAGCACACTCTCCTACAACAAGTCCTGCAGATGTTCCTCCTCCATCACCTGCTTGAACAGTGGAGTTTATATTTCCTGAAACATTACAAGATTCTACTGTTCCGCGTAGTGTTCCACACAACAAACCGACCTGCATATCGTTTGCTGTACCGGAAAACGTTACATCAGCATTTAGATTTAAGTTTTGAATTTTTCCAGTGACAGTACTAAACAATCCATAATCTCCTTCTGGTATTGTTCCAATTAAATGTGCAGAATAAGTAATAGTATTACCAGCTCCATTGTAAGTTCCTGTAAAAGTTGAGTTAATAATTGCCTGTCCTTCTTGTACACTTATAATTCCTAAATCAATATCTTCTATTTGACGATAATTACTACTAAGATGTTCTCTAATCCACAGGAACTCATCCGCAGTTGAAATTAAATAAGGATCTTGTTGTGTGCCACTTCCTTGTGGTTGCGTTTGCGAAAACGCATTGAAACTTAGCATTACTAATGCTAAAAATAACAGTAAATGTCTCTTTGCCATAATACTTATTTATTATTACTTTCTTTCGGGAGAGAGGAAAGTATATAGGCTTTCACCCCCCCCCCCCGAAAATATTATTTATTTTATAAAAAAACCGCACAAAGTTAAGAATTTATTGAAACCCCACCAAAAAAAATTTGGTTCTTATTTGGTTCTTTTCATATTTCATTGATTTACAGTAGGGAAATTTGCGAATTTTCGAGAAAAAGTCTTAGGAAAACAAAAAAAAGTCTTTGCTTTTTTCTCAAAAAGTAAAGACTTATTTTCGTTAATCAAAGGATTTTTTTATCCTTTTGCCTTATTCGATTACTATCTTTTTGGTTTGTGCTACTCTTCCATAGTATGCTTTTACTACATATGCACCAGAAGGAAGTTGATTCAAAACAAAATTATAGTCTTGTGTTGCAAAAACTTTTTGTCCTAATGAATTATACACTTCTATATTTAGATTTGTTATTTGGCTTTGAACCTCTATTTGACGGTTATCGTTCTTTATTTTAATCTCATTAGTAACTGCTCTTTCAAGTACGGATTGTTTTTTAACCAACAGCTGAAATCTCTCTTCATTTTCCCCTATTGCAACATTGGTTGTGTATTCTGTTCCCTTAGTCATTCTTATATCTTGTCCATTGTCAAGTAAAAACACAACGTATCCCTCAGGTATGTTATCGGCAACAAATTTCACTTCTCTATCCATAAAACTTCTTACATTCAGTGTTGCTGTATATGGCAATTCTCTTACTTCTTCTTTTGACAAAGCGACACCATCTGTAAGAAAGTAAGGTTCTGTCATTTTTACAGGCGAGAACATTTTGTTTGCATCAAAGACATCGTAAGTTTGTTCTGCTTGCGGGTTATGATTAAAGCGTATTTTAGATTTTTTTCTTCCTGTTTGCAATGACAATTCTATGTATTCAGTAGTTTTTTTCGCTTTTTTAGATTGATTATAGTTTGTGAGTTGTTCTTTATTGAATGTTATACTCTTTGGAGCAGAAGATTTAAGATTTACAAAGAAACCTTCGGTATGAGAAATGTCTCCTTGATCTAAATCATCCCATGTAGTACCATTAAATGTATAAACGACACCACCGTGAATATTTGCTTGGTTATCTTGAATAAATTCTTCAATGCTCAATTTAGCAGGATAAGGATTTGATAACGCCATCCAATAACCGCCAGATGTATTTTTTACAGTTTTTGTGATTGTTATTTCATTTAAATTATTAAGTTCTGTTGCTGGCTCTTTGTTAAAATCGTATTGCGATGTAAGAAAATCTCCGTAGGTTGTGTAGATTACCGGTCCGCCATAAAAAGGCCAAGCAAAATAGCCTTCACCTGTTTCCATAGAACTTTCTATTGTTTCCCAATTTTCGCTCCAATTTCCTAATGAATAATCGTATTTTGAAACTGAAATATCGCCTGAAACATCTGGCTTAATACATTCTAACTTGTATCCTGTTTTAAATGGTGCTCCAATAAAAGTCCATTTATTCATATCCTTAATAGGAGAAACCACTTCAACTATTCCGCCTACATTGTTTTCGGTTTTGTTTATCAATTCTCCTTGTTGTGTTATTTTTAAAACACCTTCATTGATAATTTGGCAGTTTCCTGTTAGTTTAAGAGTGTTTGTAAGAGATATTGTATGACCTTGTTGAATTGTTATAGTTCCCACATTTCCTACCGGCGCTTTTCCACCTTGCCAAGTAGAGGGTTGATTAAACATTCCTGTTTGTGCTGTTACATAACTACCCGATTCTGTTGTGAATGCTGTATTTGTAACTGTTGCCCAAGTGTTTCCACATTGCTCTTCAATCTCTACGCTATATGTTGTGGCAGGAGAAAGATTTGAAAACGTGATTTGCTTTTCTGTTTGAATGATTGGCTCTCCTCCGTTTAATGTTATTCTATAATTTAATCCTTCTAATGAAGTTTGGCTTTCCCAACTTATTGTGGCATTTGTTACACCTACGTTGGAAACTGAAAGATTTTTAACTGCAAAACAACCAATTGTAGCAAAAGTTCCACTCTTAGAAGAATAGTTGTCATTCAAACAATATTCTCTTACTTCGTATGAATAGGTTTTTCCACTTGTTAAGCCTATCATCACAATAAGTGTTTGGTCTATTGCTTCATATTCTGTTTCACCTATATACAAAACTCTATTTGGATTAGTGTTTTCAAAAGTGAATTTAACGGTTGATTGTGTTGGCTCAACTTCTACCTCTCCCACAGGAAGACATGGTACTTGTATTGGAACGATTAAAGCCTCAGAAGTACTATTTCCAACTATTTCTTTTATAGCAAGACTTATTGAACTGCCTGGTGTTTGATTTTCAAGCGTGTATGGATTTTCAACTTCTACACCTTCTATTTCCCAACCATTGTTAGCGTTTGTTCCTGCTGTCCAACTAATAGTTACATCATAGGTATTTCCATCTTGTGTGTAGTTTACTTGTGGATTACTTGGTGCAGGGATTTCTGAAATAGCGTATTGCATTTCTGCCCAAGCAGAATAATATTTTGTTCCTGCGATTGTCTTAACTGTTCTTACTCTTGCGGTGTGTGAGCCTTTGGATAATCCTGTTATTTCGCATGGGCTTGTTTTTGTGTTTCCTTCTGTGTTTACTTCATAGGTCATTCCATCGATTGGTGTCCAACTTATTCTTGCCGAGCCTGAGTTTTCGTTCCACGATGTATTCACTGACAAATTTGTTGGCACAGGAAGAGAAGCTGTTGTTACTATTGCTGTTGCTGTTTCTATGTATTCTTCTCCACATTTTGCTTTTACTGTTACTGGATACTGAGTTTGTGGAGCAAGTTGTGTGATTTGTTTTGACATAGAATTGCTTTGCTCAATTATGTAAGTGTTTCCGTTTACTATTAACTGACAATCTGCTGTTGCATTCCAACTAAAATCAAAGGATTCGTATGTTACGTTGGATTCTTGCAAAGATGTAGGTATAGGACATGCAACATTGATTGTTGTTTGATTGATTTCTGAAAGCAAATCTGCTTGGTCTTCTGTACAATCTGTATAAACGGTAAAAGTATAAGGCGTTTGGCTTGGAGGTAATTGTGTTTCTACTCTTTCTGTTGTAGTAGAGTTAGAAGCATTGTAAGAATCACCTCCTGTTATTGTCCAATACCATTTACTTTCTTCTATTGTAGTGTCGGCATCTTCTGTTTCCCAAGTTATAACGCACGCTCCGTTATTGTTAGTTACAGAAAGATTTGTTGGTTTTTCACAAACCTTTTCATTACTCACCGTTCCAAAAATAACCTCTCCATTAACAACACCAAAAGATATCTTATCATCATCACCAGCCGCATCATTCAAATTCTCAACTATATCTTCCGCACTGCCACTGCCCGGATGATAATTATTTGAGCTATTATTACTATTTGTTATGTTATCTTCGCCAATAGGTTCTCCATCAACTGTTCCTTCTGCATAACTATTTTTCACAACAGGATTTTGACTTCCCCAACCAAACCAGCCACCTGTGTTAGCACTTCCTACTCCGTTTCCTTCTGTTGCCGATTCTATGTCGGCGTTTACATAACATAAATTTATGGTTGATTGACTATCTGCATAGCCAACAATACCTCCCGCATATCCTCCTGTTCCTGAACCGATAATTCCTCCAATAATATCTCCCCATCCACCATCTCCATCGTATGTGGCTTTGGCTGAACCAACGAAAGAACAGCCATAAATATCTCCATTATCCGCTTGTCCTACTACTCCTCCAACATATCCCATTCCTGTAACGGTTCCCGAAACAGAAGCATACATTACAGATGTGTTTTGTAAGTATCCTACAAGCAAACCTGTTTGTGCTTTTTCCCAAGCTGATTGTGTCTTAATTTTTGAATTTAATGTCCCACTTATTATGTTACAATCTGTTATCAAAGCATTTTGTCCCGATAGGCGTGCACACAATAAGGCTACGTTTGCAGGATAATTATCATTTGCTGTTGCAGTCATAACACAATCAACCAAGTTAAGATTTTTTATTACCCCTGTAACATTTCCAAATAAGCCTAAACGAGCATTATCAGCTGTTGCAGTAGCCTCCGTAGTGAAAGTTATACTATGTCCATCTCCATCATAGGTTCCTGAAAAATTTGGAATGTAACCTGTTTGCGACATAGTTATCACGCCCAAAGGAAGATCTACTGTTTGTTTGTAATACTTCGATTTATCACCCGATTGTTTAAAATAATTAAAATCCGCTACGGATTGAATTAAATAGGGACTCGCCTCTGTACCTTGCCCTTGTAATTGTTGCGATTGTTGAGAAAAAGCACTGAAACAAAACATCAATGCTAATAATGATAAGAAATATCTTTTTGCCATAATACTTGATTTTCCTTTTTTTTGCTTTCCGAGAAGAGAAGTATATAGGCGTTCACCCCCCCCGGGAAATATTATTTATTTTATTTAAAAAATCATGCAAAGTTAAGAATTTATCTAAAACCATACAAGAAAAATTTGGTTCTTATTTAGTTCTTTTCATATTTTTCTAATTTACAAGATGACAAATCGCCATTTTTCATCAAAAAGTCTTAGAAAAACAAAAATAAGTCTTTGCTTTTTTCTTACAAAGTAAAGACTTATTTTACTAATATTTAGCATTTTTTTGGTAGGTTAAAAAAAGAAAGCGAAACGTTTCTGCTCCGCTTTCTATCTTAAATGAAAAGTTATTATAATGCTTAATGCACTTTTACGTTGGAAAGGATTACGTCTGCCGAGGTATTAACTCCTCCCGGCAATGCTATTGAAGTATATATATAATAGTGCATATATTTAACGTCTGTATCTACATTTTGCACTGTTATTATACATTGACTTGGTACGTTTGGAAGAAGCGTGCCTTCTATATTGTTTCCCCATCCTAAGGTGTTACCTGCTAAGGAGATTTTTACAAATTCTTTTGGGTATTGGTTACCCATATCGTCTGATATATGTGTTTTCTGAGTAAATGAGTTTACATTTTGCACTGTAATTCCCATATTGGCGTATGCATATGTGTTGGTTAGGGTGTATTTTAAAACTACGGTGTTGCCTGAGCGCTTGCAACTGATGAGTTGTACGTCTAAGTTATCTAATTGTGTAGAAATTTGTGCTTCGGAATAGTCTTCGGTAGTAGTTCCTCCTGGTTGGTCGTTAGGGTTTTCGTTATTGTCGTTACCGCTTCCGCTCCCACTTCCTGTTCCACTTCCTCCGTCATCTCCGCTGTCGCCTCCGTTTCCACTATTGATTGGTGTGAGGTTGATATCAAAAGTGTTGTTTATTCCTGCATCGATAACGATATTGCGAGTGGTTGAGTTGAATCCATTTGCTGTTACACTAATTGTTTGCAATCCTTCTGCTACTTCATCGAAGTAATAAAATCCTCGCGCATCTGTTACGCATACTAAGGTTGAATGGGGTGTTAGCTTTACCCCTGCGCCTGAGATTGGAGCGCCTGTTTGTGAATTTATGATAGTGCCTGAACAACTGCCTGTGGTTGCTTGTGGTGATTCACAACTCCATATTGCTAATGAAAGGAGTGGCACAAGAAGGATGTGTATTCTACTCATAAGTTTTTTCATGGTTTATTATTTTTTGTTTTACGTTCGCAAAATTAAAAAGAATTATCGTTTCAACAAAAAAAAAGCGAAGCATTTCTGCTTCGCTAACAAATCAAAATGAAAATTTTATTACTTTTTATTCTTTTAATCTACCATTATCACTAAGCATTTGCTCGCTTTCCAGAATAAGTCTGGGTTTACTATTCTGATAGAGGTTGGACGTTTTACGTCGCCTTCTAATGAGTAAGAGCTTTCAGGGTGTGGTGTTACGATTTTTATTTTCTTTCCTGTCAAAGGTATTTCTTGTGTATTTCTTGTGTCGATTTTTGTGAAGGCTGCAAAGTCTGAATTGTTTGCAAGTACTGTTGATTTTCCTAATCCTATAAATCCACCTTTTCTATCTACAATATTTTTTGTTCTTAATTCTTTTTTAGTTCCTATTGCAAAGTAAGCAGTGTGTTTTTCGTCTTGAATTTCTGCTATTTGTTTAGCTTTCTTTTTGTCTGCTTCTTTTAAGCCTGCTACGTCTTTTTCAAGGCTCTTGATTGTAGCATTTTTCTTTTCCAATTCTTTTGTTAGTGTTTGGATTTGTGCTTCTTGTTCTGCTATTCTCGATTCAAGACTTGCTACAAAGTTTTGTAATTCTTTGTTTTGATTGTTTAAACGATATATTTGGCTGTTTAGTGATTTTAATTTTGCTTTGTCTGCTGCTAAGATATCGCCTAAGTTTGATATTTTTGCTTTTATTCCTGCTACTGCATCTTTTGTTGTTTCTCCATTTGAAGATACGTTTTCTACTACATCACTATATGTTGATGTTACTTCATTTAGAGATGTTTCTATTTCGTTTAATTGTTGAAAGAATGCTTCTAATTCTGCGTTTTTAGCAGACATTACTGACGCGAAAGAGTCTTGTAGTTGTTTTTCTCTTTCTTGCATTGCTCCGTTTTGACATCCTACCATAAATATGGCTGATAAACCGATGATAAATAATGCTTTTTTCATACTATTTTCGTTATGCTTTTTGTTATTTCTTAAAAAAAATCGTTGCAAAGGTAAGAAAAATATTTGAACAACAAGTGTTTTATTCTTATTTTTTGTATAATTGCAAACTAATTTTGATTTGTAGGTATGGAAGACAAACTTATTGTAAGGGGTGCAAGAACTCATAATTTGCAAAACGTGAATGTAGATATTCCTCGTAATAGCTTGGTAACTATCACTGGACTTAGTGGTAGCGGCAAGAGTTCGTTGGCATTCGATACTATTTATGCGGAAGGGCAAAGGCGTTATCTTGAAACGTTTTCGGCATACGCAAGAAACTTTATTGGGACTATTGCTAAACCTGAGGTGGAATATATTGCAGGGTTAAGTCCTGTGATTTCTATTGAACAGAAAACTACTAATAAGAACCCTCGTTCTACGGTGGGTACTACAACTGAGATTTATGATTTAATCCGTTTGCTTTTTGCAAGGGCGTCTGATGCTTTTTCTTTGGCAACGGGCGAAAAGATGGTGAAGTATAGCGAAAAGCAGATTTTAGATATTTTAAAGGAAACTTTTAATGATGAGTATATTATTATTCTTGCTCCTGTGGTAAAGGGCAGAAAGGGGCATCATAGGGAGTTGTTTGAGAGTATTGCTAAGAAGGGGTTTCTTAAAGTAAGAATTGATGGGGAGATTACTAATATTGTGAGTGGGTTAAGGACGGATAGGTATAAGGTTCACGATATTGAGATTGTTGTTGATAAGGTAAAAATCTGCGAAGAAAACAATTCTCGTTTAGCAAAGTCAGTTGAAACTGCTTTTAGACACGGTAAAGGAAATTTAATGGTACTTTCGGAAAGGGATATGATAAGGCATTTTTCTAAGATGTTGATGTGTCCTACTACGGGTTTGTCTTATGCCGAGCCTGAGCCTAATACTTTTTCTTTTAATTCGCCATACGGTGCTTGTCCTCACTGTAATGGTTTGGGAGAGGTAACTTGTGTGGAATTAGATAAGATTATTCCTGATAAGTCTAAGTCTATCATGCAGGGTGGTTTGCTTCCTATTGGTAAACCTAATATGAGTTCTTGGTTTGTTAAGCAATTACAGGTTTTGGGTAAGAGATTTGGTTTTGATTTAAATACTCCATTTAAGGATTATAGCGAGGAGGCGATGAATGTTTTGTTGTATGGTTGCGGGGAGGAAAGTTATAGTGGTGATAGCTTTCAGGGTATTATCAATTTTATAACTTCTCAATTTAATGAGAATATGCCTGCAAGTATTCAAAAGTGGGCGGCGAGTTTTATGGATAAAGCGGTGTGTCCTCACTGCAATGGAGATAGGTTAAAAAAAGAGTCTTTATGTTTTAAGATAGGAGGAAAAAATGTTGCTGACTTATCTAAAATGGATTTAACTGAATTGGCAGAGTGGGTCAAGGGAGTGGAGAAGGATTTGGATGAGAGGAAAAGAATAATTGCAAGTGAGATTTTAAGAGAGATTGCAACAAGGATAAATTTCCTTTTAGATGTGGGTGTTGGTTATTTGAGTTTGGGCAGGAGTTCTAAGAGTTTATCGGGTGGAGAGAGTCAAAGAATACGCCTTGCTACTCAAATTGGTTCTGAATTGGTGAATGTGCTTTATATTTTGGATGAACCAAGTATTGGGTTACATCAATCCGATAATATAAGATTGATTAAGGCGTTGAAGAAGTTGAGAGATAGGGGCAATTCTGTTATCGTAGTTGAGCAT
>JAEIGA010018646.1_pt1 | contig 10578 bp, 7 predicted proteins | sample 9270691 | NCBI WGS metagenome assembly JAEIGA01 (sample SAMN17057246, study PRJNA624740) | gut metagenome | biome: biome; isolation source: fecal sample | host: Bos grunniens | place: China: Xizang | collected 2019
ATTACAATACGATCACGCAACAAGCGTGAATAAATATCAAACGAACGTTCACCACGTGGTGACTCTTCGATAACCATTGGTATCAATGCCATAACCAATTCCTTTTGTTCACAAGTTACAGTATATCACAGAAAAACCCGATTCGCGAATTTTACAATATATATATAGCGTTTTTGCGTTTTTTCAAGTCAAACCATTAAAAAACCGCCCATCTGGGCGGTTTTTACCAAAACTAGAAGTTATATCTGAATTTTAACAAACCTGTTTGCGACGTATAGTCTTTGTGCAAATCCAGTTCGTAATTCAGTGATAATTCCAGCCCACGATATTCTGCGGTCAATCCAATACCAAATTCACCACCCATGCGGCTCAGACTGTCAATATCAACATAGTATGCCGATGCCCCCGGAACAACAATTTTTGCAACCGTATCCGGTGTCGTGAAATCATATGTCATTGCCGCACGCAAAGATGGGCTGAACTTAACATCTGTATCCGATTCGATTGCGAACGCATATTTCAGACCCGCAACCCCGGTCCAGAACCCATAATCCATTTCTGATACAATATTGCCAATACCATTACGATGTTCATCCTGGGACACGTACAGATAGCGCACCCCGGCCTCTGGCGTGACACCAGACGCAAAATCATAACCAAACATAGTCTGAACACCGAACGCCTTGGTATCATAGTTATTATTCAACATATCCCCACTAATAATCTGGGCACCTTCTTCGTAATCAGACATAGTATAGCTGACCGTGGCATTTGCATACCATGCGGATGGCTTATACTGAGCATACGCAAACACAGAATTACTTTCCACGTTCGTGTCACGACCATCTGCCTCTACATCTGTATCACTGAATGCAAAACCACCCCCCAGCGTGAACACATCATCAATCAATGTATCACCACCCAGTGCGAATCCGGTCGTACGACCTTCAAATGTACCGCCCATCTTGGATTTGTTAACCAATCCCTGGGTCCATAAACCCGCACCCGTCACATCACCACCGGCACGTCCCGTCGTCCCACCAACGGTCGACATACGACCCGCAGCAACCGATACAACCTGACCCTGGACAGATGCTGCGACCGATTGACCAACCGGTTTAGTATCAGGATTTACCTTGGCCATTTCTTTTTCAACCAATGCCGTATCGCCATTGTTCAAAGCCTCTTGGATTGCCAGGGACACCTTTTGCAAATTCGCATCCGCTGATGTCGCAAGCGCAGACACAGCACCCGCCGCCCCACCGGTAATACCCGTGTCTGCTGCGATTGTTGCCACATCTTTTACACCAAGGATTGCCATACCATCTTCAATGGTCGTCTGGTACGTTTTACCAAAATCAACTTTCAAGTTTGCATCTGTGAACAAAGACACGTCATAAGTTCCGACTGCGCCCGCATTCAACAGCACCTTGCCCGTCCCCGACAAAGTTCCAGCGATATCAACAGTATCGCTTGCATCACGCAACGACGCCATCAATGTACCATCAATATTGATTGTTCCCTGCGTAATCGATGCATAGTTCATATTCAGAGTCGCATCCGATTGAATATCCAGCGCACCCGCCCCATCGATACCACCATCAATTGATGTTGTTCCCGATACAATGGTCAGCATACCATCATTATAGATATCATTTGCCACACCATTTGCAGTATTGCCAGTAAATGTGTTGTTGCCAGATAACACGATCTCGGTTTCCCAGTTACTAATGGCACCACCACCAAATCTGGCTATATTATTGCTGAACACATTATTACCACTAATATTCAGCGCACCCCAGTTATCAATGGCCCCACCATAATCCGCCACATTATTACGGAATAAATTATCACCAACAAGGGCCAGTGTTCCCATATTTTCAATTGCACCACCACTTGCGTATTCTTCCATTGTCGCAAAAGCAGAATTATTTATAAAATCACCCGTCAGTGCACCAATTACCCCATCATTAAACAAGGCCCCACCATATGCACCATAACTGTCAGATTCTGTTGTTGCAACTACAGAGTTATTGGTAAAGTTCCCCTGCAACTTATCAATATTTCCACGATTAACCACGGCACCACCTGCGCCCCAAATGACACCATTTGCCGAATTATCATCAAAGTTGGCAATCAATTCTTTAATTTCTGCATATTCACTGTTATAGAAGGCACCTGCCCACGCATTACCTTCTGCATCTGCTTTATTACCGACAAATCCCTGGCCTGCTTGATACAAGGTGCCGATTTTACCATCATTAACAATCGCACCACCAATTGCATCACCAACACTTATAACCCGGTTTCCATTAAAATCGGCCACAATAGAATCAATCGTTGCATGCGCAGACTTGTCAGCCCACGAATAAATTGCACCACCCTTGGCAGTCAAACTTTCGCCGGATGCAGTTGCAATATTTTCATTAAACACACCAACAATAGAACCGATTGTTCCGCCATTAAAAATCGCACCACCTGATGCATTGCCACTATTACTACGTTCAACAGAATTAAATTTAAAATCCGCCAATAAATCGTCAATCTTGGCATTCAAACCATTGTAAATTGCCCCGCCTTCAAGTGCCACAGTATTTCTAATAAATTCAGAACCACCGTTAACTGTCAACACCCCCTTGTTGAAAATAGCCCCGCCATCACCAGCCGCATTATTTTCAAAATCACCATCACTTAATATCAAATTACTACCATTGTAAATGGCGCCACCAAAATTAGTCGCCGTATTTTCATTAAAATCTGTATCGACAATTTTCATACTGGCAAACCCGCCACCCAAATCGGCCAGGCCCTCGGTATAAATGGCGCCACCATTATTTGCAGAATTAAGCGAAAAATCCGTATCGTTAATATAGACAGAATCTTTGACTGTTTTACTGTCATAGAATGTTGAATAAATCGCCCCACCATTTGTACCCGCGGTATTACCAATAAAATCCGAATCAAATATATCTAATTTTGCATCCTTATTATCGCCCTCATTGATAGCTCGCATCGCAATCGCACCACCAACTGTTTCTGATGAGTTATTCTTGAACATAACATCTGTTAAAACAGACTGCGAAACAGCCCCCAAAAGCATTGCCCCACCACCGTCACCGGCCGTCTCGTTGCTTTCAAACAAAGAATCTGAAATTTTGGTTTTCCACATCGCACCAATTGCACCACCGTCCTGCGTTTTATTACGCAAGAACTTAGAGCCAGATACATCTAAAATACCACCATCAACATCTTGCCAAGGCGACACCGTCCAAATTGCCGCATAATAAGGCGCATTATTATCTGAAAATTCAGAATTTCGTACAACAACCTTTGAATTGTCATAGCCCTTAATTACCCCTGACTGCCCATTCGCTTCGCTCATTGTTATATTTGAAACAAGTGCATTTTCAACATTTAGCACAGCCAACTGTTGCTTGTCTGTACTTTGTAAAAAATAAACAGAACCCTCATTCGTAACAGGATCAATATGCTTTCCTGTCAAAGTATAAGTTCCACCAGTGCCAATGTTAAAAGTTTCGGCCATTGCGGGCATAACAGCAAAAACTGGCAAAACACTGCACACCTTGATCAGGTCCGCAAAATATTTGGTATTGGACATATGGGGTCTCCTTCTCTTATTAAATCTGTATGGATATATTCATAGCAAATTATTCTGAATATTCAACATAAAAAAACATCGTTTTTAATTTATAAAACAAAAATAAAACGCCCATTCGGGCGTTTGAATTTTTGGTTGGGGCAGCTGGATTCGAACCAACACTGACGGAGTCAGAGTCCGGAGTTCTACCATTAAACTATGCCCCAGGCGACGCAGATTATATAACTATTAAAATCACTTTGCAATTAAAATTTTTACACGATTATGATATAATTCCCATTATGAATATAAGACTTAGCACAATTATGGAATTTCATCATCGGCGCACTACGGCACACATTGATTGCCTGAATTATTTTGCGGGACTGCTGGGGTATCATTTTCCAGAACACGATAACGATAAAAATTCGGGCACTATGCAGACCGCATACGCATATATGAATTATGCAAAATATCATCCAGAATTTACACTAAGTGCTGCACGCCACGATTTATGGTCTGAAATGCACGCCGAACATCATCGAATGCAACCCCACCATATCGAACACTATGATAATATATGTGCTGTATCTGACATAATATTGATTGAAATGATTTGCGATTGGCACAGTGCGAATTTCGAACAAAATCATGTGACGCACGAAGATGGCGCATCATCTGTTCGTGATTATTTCGATTGCGAATTACGCAATCGTGACGACCTGAAATGGTCGCCCCATCAATTAGAAATAATTGATGAAACGATAGATTTTTTGGCAATGTATGCAAACTTTGACGACGTAATGGCTATATGGCGCCCATTACTGACGGACTAATAGTCATAGGTTCCTGTGGTTTTAAGCCCCTTTAATATAAATAATTTATTTATATAAACCAAAGGGGGATTTTATGCAAAAAATACAATTCTATGCAACATTATTGGCGTGCCTGGCGTTAATAAATGTGGCTGATGCCTGTACCGGCATCACATTAAAGGCCAAAGATAAATCCGTCGTTGTTGCCCGAACCATTGATTGGTCGGGAACAGAAATGAATAATATCTATACCGTTGTGCCCCGTGGCCATACTCAACAATCATTATTACCCAATGGCAAATCTGGCGGTCTGGAATTTTCCGCACTGTATGGATATGTTGGTATGGCAGTTGAACAGCCCGAATTTGTCGTTGACGGCACAAACGAAGCGGGACTGTCGGCCGCACTGTTCTATTTTCCAAACTATGGTGAATACGAACCATATAACGAAGAAGACAAAGACATATCCCTGGCTGATTTTCAGGTCGTATCTTGGATACTGTCACGTTTTGCCACCATTGACCAAGTCAAAGCCGCCATCAATGACATTCGCATTATTAACATAGACCCATCTGCATCAACCGTACATTGGCGCATAACCGATGTCTCCGGCCGCCAGGTCGTCCTTGAAATCGTAAATGGCGTTCCCAACTTTTACGAGAACGAAGTCGGCGTCCTTACTAATTCCCCAGGATTCCAATGGCATATGACAAACCTGGACAATTATGTAAACCTGAAACCGGGTGGCGCGGGTCCAACCGAATTTGGACCAATTGAATTGCGCGCATTTGGTTCGGGCGCGGGATTCTTGGGGCTGCCTGGGGACTTTACCCCGCCATCACGCTTTGTTCGTGCATCATTCTTGAAAACATATTCTTTACAGCAAGACAACGCATACAACACCGTAATGCAGGCATTTCATATCTTGAACAACTTTGATGTGCCATTGGGTGTTCAGTTCGCCGTCGGCAAAGCACCAAACAATATGCCATCTGCGACCCAGTGGACGGTTGCAACAGACCTGACTAATCGAACAATTTACTATCACACAATGTATAATCGTTCGATTCGGAAAATAGAAATGGACAAGATTGACTTTGCCAATGTGGAATTTCAGTATCACCCACTGGATGAAATAAAACGCGAAACAATCACACCGGTAAAAATTGATTAAAAAACATCCCGCCGATTGGCGGGATTTTATTATTTTGCAAATACACGTTTATAAACTTTTTCGTTTACACGCACCGGATATTCACGTATCAGGAACGAATTATAATCATCCATCAACACACGTTCGGACGATGTCTTTAATTCTTTGTTCAGCGCATCCATCTTCTTGGTGTCAACCATCGGCATTTTTTCATCCACAACACGCAAGACATAGAACGCATTCGCCCCTGGAACAATGGTATTCGTTTCAACCGGGCTATTAAATGCCGCGTTCAAAACATCAACCGGCGCCCCCGATGTACGTGAAACATTCACAGACTTTTTACCATTCAATTTACCATCTTTGTTCAAATCAACCAACATTTCATTTGCACGAACATAGGCTTTCTTTTTCTGTTCCCCGCGTTTCCAATCGGCAACCAAATCTTTTTTTACCGATTCGAATTCTTGGGTATGTGCGGGCGCAATTTTATCAACCCGCGCAATTACAAACCCCTTTTTCGTTTCAATCATTTCTGATTCCATTCCCTCGTCCATATCAAACAGATTTGCAATAACCTTGTCCGTCAGTATTTCATCCACCGGACGCTTATCCGCACTAAATGGTTTCAAAGACACATATTTTGCCTTATGCTTTTTGGCAACATCCGCAAAGGTTTCACCAGCGATAATATCATCTTCGACCTTAATCGCGGTTTCATATGCCGCATCATATTCATCTGGTTTTGACATATCCGCCGGAACCAAAACATATGAAATGGTTCTAAATTCTGGCACAGTGCGTGGATTCTGGGCATAAAAGCCACGCAAATCATCATCAGATGGATTTGCGACCTTGAAATCATCATACTTTACTGTTGCGTATTCAATATCACGCGTAGCATAGCGGGCATTATACATTGCACGCGTTGCAAACGCCGGCACATTAACGGGTGCTGCAACCGCCCCCAGCACCATTGAACGCAAAACCTGAGAGCGCAGAATCGCCGCAAATTGCGATTCGGTATAACCCGAATTATTCAGCACATAATCAAACAAATATGCCGAAAATTGACCATTTTCCTGAAATTCAGGGAACGCGCGAATTTCCCGTGCGATTCGTGCATCAGATACCACAAAGCCCAAATCATCTGCACGATTTTCCGCCATTCTTTGCGTCGTCAGATTTGATAATACACGCGTTGCCAACTGATCCGCGACAATTGGGTCAGTATACACAGCACGTTGCTCTTCGCGACTCATCGCGGCCATTTCACGATTTCGTTCCATTGAAAATTGTTGATATGTAATTTCACCATTTCCAACACGAATCAATGTATTATCGCCGGCAACATTACCAAAAATCCATTCGGCAACACCCCATCCCACGAACGAGAACGCCAACAAAGTGATTAAAAATTTCGCCAACGGTTTTTCCGCTGCATTACGTAAATATTCTAGCATTTTATCCCCTTTTGCGTTACCATAGCAAAACAAATTAATAAAAAGCAACGAAAAAAGGGGAAAATCAATGAAAATTATTGCAGGCAACTGGAAAATGAATGGTTCACGCGCGGCATTAACGGAAATGGTTGCAGGATTACAAAACATTGAAACAAACAACACTGTTATTTTATGCGTTCCTTACACTATGTTGGGACTGACAACGGGTCGTGTTTCCTTGGGGGCACAAGACGTAAGCACCCACACACACGGCGCATACACCGGCGAAGTTTCCGCCCAAATGATTGCAGATACGGGTGCAAAATATGTAATCGTCGGCCACAGCGAACGTCGCCAATATCACGAGGAAACCAACAGCATCGTCCGTGACAAAGCGACACAGGCATTGGCAAATGGACTGATTCCGATTATTTGCGTTGGCGAAACAATGGATGAAAAGCAAGCTGGCAAAACAATGGCGGTTATTGAATCTGGGGTACGCGAATCCGTTCCATCTGATGTAAACACATCGATTATAATCGCATACGAACCACGCTGGGCAATTGGCGCGGGGCTGACACCAACAGAGGCAGAAATAGCCGACGCTCACGCACTGATTGCGAAAACATTGCGTGAAATGGGGTTGGCGGGCACACCGATATTATATGGCGCCTCGGTCAAGGGTTCAAACGCGGCCGAAATTATGTCGATACCGAACGTAGATGGCGTTTTGGTTGGTGGCGCATCCTTGAAATGTGATGATTTCATACCTATAATAACCAGTGTTAAATAATTCTATACTTGTAACAAAATGGAATTGAAATGCACAAAGACGAAAACAAAGAAGTAGAAATAGAATCCGTATCGATTAACGATGCACCGGCCAATGAAAATATCGATGTCGCAAAATTACAAGATGATTTGGCACAAATGAACGATAAATACCTGCGCCTGGCGGCGGAATTGGAAAACACCCGTCGTCGCGCGGCATTGGATGCGGAATCGCGTGCCCGCAATCGTGCGATGGGTGTGGCTGAAAAAATTCTGCCGGTGATGGATGCGGTTGACGCGGCGTTAAAGCACAGCCCTGATGATGCGGGCATTCAATCAATGGCACGCGCTTTGGAATCTGCATTTGCACAAATCGGCATTACAAAAATCGAATCAATTGGCGAAAAATTAAATCCAATGTTTCACAACGCGATTCAGGTTGTTGAATCCCCCGATGCGGAAACGAATGCCATCGTCGATGAAATGCAAACAGGATATATGTTTGGTGACACTATCTTACGAACAGCAATGGTTGTCGTTGCAAAATAAAAATCCCCCGAAACGGGGATTTTTTATTTCGATTTCTGCTTGCGATCACTTAATCTTTTATTAATCGTATCTATATAACGCAACATATCCACAGTTGCTTTATCTCCAGACTCAAAGGCATCTTTGATATCATTGGTAAAACGCATCAGATCATCGTATGATATCAAATCCTGTGCACGAACACGAAACGCTGGCTGCTTGTTATCATGGTCATAATATTTAGACATATGGAATTCAGGACTCAATCCATTACGACGCATTAAAAATCTTACCACGTCACGATTTTTAATATCTTTCAGAAAATAATACCAATAATGACGACCATTGGTTGCACGCATACGCACCATCCCCACAGACATCGCACCCAGGGCACGCGCATCTTGACCACGTGTACCACCTAAAATCATCGGAACCCCATAAAAAGTATCTTTCAATTTTGCCGTAACATTATATGTATGCATAACAATCTACTCCATATATAATTTGAGGCACCAAGAGTGACACAAAAAACCGCTACTGTCAAGCAATTAAACGTTTATATCCCCAAACGATGCGACAACTTCATCATAAATATAGATTCATTCCCAAAATCATCGGTGTGATTTGGATTTACGCGATAAATCATCCCCAGCGCACCATCGGTAAATTCACCCAGTTTATGCCGATATGTTGCGGTAAAACGAACCTCACGTTCATCCGGACACAATGACAAATCGGCAACATGCGCATCACGCACCACCAGGTCATATTGCCCTTTGGCAACCTCTACTACATCATATTCGGCGTGTGCGTATTGCAACGCACCGTCTGTAATTGCCAGGGGCCTTGCCACTGTAAATTCAAAGTTTCCAATATTTGCACCAAATGCAAACGAATTTGATTCAATATCCGTCAACCCCAACACCATTGCACCCGATGCATCCGATGTCGTGCGTGCAAATGTTGCACGTGCGGTGAAACCAATTGTATCAGACAAATTATAATGCGATACAACATCAACATAAGTCGTGTCACCCGCACCCAAATCCAATAAACCATCCGTCACCGCCCCCAGCAATGTATCACTTTCACGTGCCGCACCAATGGACGCTGAAAATCCAAATTTATCCATGTTGTATGCAATATGACTTTCCGCACCCGCAACACGTCCCAATTGCCCCGGCATAAATTGTGCCGAAATCGTCGGATCATTTTCCAGCAAACTTTCATCCGTAATCAGCCCCGAATAACCACGACCACCAAACGACCAATTTCCAAATTTATATTCCGCCCCCGTTGTCATAACATTAGACGCCAAATTTAAAATCGGATTTGCCATACCGTTGAACCGGGATTCACCATCTGTGAAATGGTGCTGATATGACGCGTTAATATTCCAGTTATCACATGAATACGCCAACGTCAGATTATCCAATCCACCCATATAGTCATTATATTCACGTTCCGACACCGCCATAGACAGCGACATATCACCAATCTTTGTCGCCGATGGCGCTACACGACGGGTGCTAAATTCACCCAACACATCCCCCATATACAAACCACGTTTGGTCGTATTGCCCAACGCAAATTCATTTTCCCACACACGAGGCAGGCGCATTTGTCCATCCACACTTTCCAGCACATCAAACACCGCCGTACTGACCCGCGCACCCGATAAGTTCAGCACACTTGACGCCCGCACAGATGTATTCGTCGCCGCCCCCCAATATGCATTCTTGTCACCCGACACAATTTTATTTCCATCAAAGAAATACAATTTTTTATTGGGTGTCATTGCACGTTCCATATTGATTAATCCATAACCATATACTTCCTTGAACGCGGCCAGATATGCATCGGCATCCAAAGTATCTTCATAATATTCCGGTGGCAATTCATACATTCCACGCAAATAATTTGCCAATATTTCCGTTGAAAACCTGTTTCCGTCATCATCAGCCCCCAGATATGCACCATCCGCCGTCAACGCCAACAATGTAAACAATTCTGCATTTGACATATCTGCATCTGCAAATGCGGCCTTTACCGATGCAACCGCACCCGCCGCCGACGCAGCTGCCATTTCCGCGGTTGCGCCCGCCGCCGCAAAACACCACGGATCAATTCCATTCAGTCCCATTCCCGCAATACCACATTTACGCGATTTATAAACCGTTCCATCTGCATCCGTCCAAGAAGACAATGTCAATGGACCAAAACTGCTACCTGTGCCATTGCCATAATTTTCAATAGACGTTGCTGCATCTG
>JAEIGA010018647.1_pt1 | contig 10578 bp, 9 predicted proteins | sample 9270691 | NCBI WGS metagenome assembly JAEIGA01 (sample SAMN17057246, study PRJNA624740) | gut metagenome | biome: biome; isolation source: fecal sample | host: Bos grunniens | place: China: Xizang | collected 2019
CAACGCCTACCAAAATGGTAGGCGTTGAGTAATTTTACTTTAAATTATTTGTTGTTCTGTGTAAACTTCCAAGAGTCTGCGCACATACGAGCTATGTCGAGCTCTGCTTTCCAACCAAGTTCCTTAAAGGATTTTTCGGTGTCTGCATAGCAAGCTGCAATATCGCCGGGGCGTCTGGGAGCCACTTCATACTTGAGCTCTTTGCCGCAAGCCTTTTCGTATGCGTGGAGAACTTCAAGTACAGTGTAGCCGTTGCCTGTACCAAGGTTGTACACATTTACACCTGTGCAGGATTCAGCCTTTTCTACAGCCTTAACGTGACCCTTACTGAGGTCTACTACGTGGATGTAGTCTCTTACGCCGGTACCGTCTTTTGTGGGGTAGTCGTCACCGAACACATTGAGGTGGTCAAGCTCGCCTATGGCAACCTTTGCGATGTAAGGAACAAGGTTGTTGGGGATGCCGTTGGGGTTTTCGCCTATAAGGCCGCTTTCGTGTGCACCAATGGGATTGAAATATCTCAAAAGAACAATAGACCATTCGTTATCGGAAATGTAGAGATCCTGAAGAATGTTTTCTATCATCAGCTTTGTGCTGCCGTAGGGGTTTGTGGTGGAAAGGGGGAAATCCTCCTTAATGGGAACAGTGTGAGGATTGCCGTATACTGTAGCAGAAGAGCTGAACACCAGCTTTTTGCAACCGTATTTTGCCATCACTTCGCAAAGTACCAATGTGCTTAATATGTTGTTGTGATAGTATGTAAGAGGAATCTGTACAGATTCGCCTACAGCTTTGAGTCCTGCAAAGTGAATAACAGCTTCTATGTCGTTTTCCTGAAATATCTTTTCAACAGCGTCTCTGTTAATAAGATCTTCTTCGTAGAATTTAAAATCTTTACCGGTTATTTTCTTTACCTTGTCGATGCTTTCGATTTTGGAGTTGCAAAGATTGTCGATAACGGCAATCTCATATCCTGCATCAAGAAGCTCTACAGAGGTATGGCTACCTATAAAACCTGCGCCACCTGTAACTAATATCATATAATTACATCCTTTCTGTCAACAAATTCTTTTCATATTATATAATACTTTTCCAAGTAATTCAAGAGCATATTTATTAAAAGATACATTTTTTTGCCTCTTTGACAAAATGATGAATACATTGTAAATTTATGTGAAAAAATTATGAATTTTTCGACCACGGGGTAGATTTTTATAAAAATTTGATGCATAATATAATTGTCAGAAACAATCTTTAGGATTGAAACACACTTTAACCCGCGGGAGGAGATGCTAAATGGCTTCTGCAAATACTATACTTATAGTTGACGACGACAAAAACATATGCGAGCTTGTAAGGTTGTACCTTGCCAAGGAAGGCTACGAAACCGGTTGTGCCTACAGTGGCAAGCAGGCTCTGGAAATGATTGAAACCATGAATCCCTCTGCCGTTCTTTTGGACATAATGCTCCCGGAGATAGACGGCATAGAGGTTTTGAAAGAAATACGCAAAACAAAGAAGATGCCTGTTATTATGCTCACCGCCAAGGGCGAAACCATAGACAAGGTTCTCGGTCTGGAGCTGGGTGCCGATGACTATGTTGTAAAACCCTTTGAGCCCAAGGAGCTTATGGCAAGAATAAGGGCTGTTTTAAGAAGAACCGAACCCACTGGAGTTGAGGCAGACGAAGTGTCTTTTGACAAACTGTCACTTAATATGAGTACATATGAACTCAGAATTGACGGAAAAGCCATAGACATTCCTCCAAAGGAGCTGGAGCTTCTCAACTACCTGTGCATACACCCAAACAAAGTGTTTACCAGAGATCAGCTTCTTGATGAAGTGTGGGGCTACGAGTACTTCGGAGATTCCAGAACTGTTGATGTTCATGTCAAGAGACTCAGAGAAAAGGTTGAGGGTGTAAGTGACAAGTGGTCACTTAAAACCGTCTGGGGCGTAGGCTATAAATTTGAGGTGAAGTAATTTGCGAAAAAGTATATTTGGCTATCTGGTAGTAAGTTGCCTGTCGGTAATAACTATTGTAGGGCTTATTATGATGGTGTATTTTTTTGCGTTTGTGGAGCAATACGCCATAGAGGAAAAAGCCGGCATACTTCGTGAAAGTGTCGACGAGCTTGAAGAGGCAACCTATGTGGCAACACGAAATCAGAGCGAAACTACCGATATTCTTTTTCATAACATAATTGACACGGTAAGTACCAATACCAAGTCCAGGGTTACTGTTTTTGATGGCAACGGCGTTGTCATTGCCGCTTCTCAGGATGATACCAACGAATTCACAATGGTGGACAAAAGGATAGTAAAGCCTGTTCTGGCAGGTAGAGATGTTCAGACTGTGGATATGCACAGAGATGCAAACGGCGACAAGATTTTAACGGTTGCCATGCCCCTTACCCACGAAGGTGATGTATATGGCGGGGTTATGTTTGAACAGCGCGTTCCCGAGATTAAGCGTATTTATGAATATGTTTCCAACAGAACGCTGATAATTCTTATAATAGCCATGGTGCTGGTGGCTCTGTTCTTCTATATTATATGCTACAGAATTACACAGCCAATCAACAAAATAAGTGCAGCGGTGTCAGAGTTTTCCAAGGGCAATTTCAAAAAGAGGGTGGACTATACATCCCAAAACGAGCTTGGTCTTCTTGCACACAACATCAATCATATGGCGGCTTCTCTGGACAATCTTGAAGGCCTTCGCAATTCCTTTGTATCCGATGTGTCTCACGAGCTGAGAACTCCCCTTACAACAATATCCGGATTTGTAGAGGGCATAATAGACGGCACTGTGCCGGAGGAAAACAGAGACGAATACTTAGGCATAGTGCTTTCGGAGTCCAAAAGGCTTTCAAGGCTCATAACCAATCTTTTGCAGGTTACCCGTATGGATAGCGGCGAAATGAAATTGGACAGAACAGATTTTGACATCAACGAGCTTGTAAAGCAGAGCCTTCTTAAATTTGAAATGATGATAACACCAAAAAATATTGATGTGTTATTAAACATAAAAGAGGGCAAACTACTTGTAAATGCCGACAAAGATAATATTTCTCAGGTGCTTATAAACCTTATCAACAACGCGGTTAAATTTACCGACGATGGTGGTAACATCACCATAGATGTTGATGAAGATCGCAATAAGGTAGTGGTTTCTGTTACCAACAGTGGCAAAGGTATTGAAAAAGAACACCTTGCACATATATGGGACAGATTTTACAAGACAGACAAATCCCGTAGCCGCGAACGTACAGGTGTTGGCTTGGGCTTGTATATTGTCAAAAAGATTCTCTTCCTTCACGGCGAAACAATTACCGTGGAAAGCAAGGTTGATGAGTATACCACATTTACCTTTACATTGAAAAAATCCGATTATTTCATTGAACCGGAGAAAAATATTTAAATAATTTTTACACTTTATTAACAGTTTTTCGGCAAATGTATGCTAACATAAAATAAAAGGAGTGTTTAAAATGGACGAAAACAGAAACTTTTTTGAAGAACCACCCCGTAAAGACGGCTACGATGCCAATGGGTTCAAAAAGCCCGGAAATCTTGACGGTTCCGATATACACATTAATGATAACCTCCATGATGAAAACAGATTTACAGAAGACGGCACCTACAGAATGAGCAGTTCCGATTCAGAGAATATGAAGGAAAAAATCTTTGATAACATCAAAAGGGAGACAGATTTTAATACCTCCGGTGAAGACTATGTCAACGAGTTTGAAACAATCCACAGTCATGAAACTGCACCACCCCCTGAGTTCTATAACACCAAAATCAAAAAGAAAAAGAGAAAATTTCCTCTTGGCTTGGTTATAGGTATTGCGGCATCTGTTGTTGTGGCGTTGGGCGTGGCAGCATATCGCATTCCCTATGTTCGTCAAGGAATCTCCAACCTTATGAAAGGCGAAACTTCCGAAAACGGCGGAGGATCAACCTCCGGTTCTGCCATAGTTGCTACAGCTACAGCTACAAGAGACGGTCAGAAGGTTTTGACCACTCCCGAAATTGTAGATAAAGTAGGCCCTGCAGTAGTTGGTGTCATAAATACTGCAGAGGTAAGCCGCGAAGGACTTTTCTTTGATTTCTTTGGTGGCGGCGGTACAGATGTACAAAAAAGCACCGGTTCCGGTGTTATCATAAGTGAAGACGGTTTCATAGTTACCAACAATCATGTTGTGGAAGGTGCAAAAGAGCTTACGGTAATCCTTAACACAGGTGACGAATATGCGGCAACTGTAATAGGTGCCGACTCCAAAACAGACCTTGCAGTTCTCAAAATAGAAGCATCCGGTCTCACTTATGCTTCCATGGGTAACAGCTCCGAGCTGAGAGTAGGCGACACCGCCATTGCAATAGGCAATCCCCTCGGTCAGGAGTTTGCAGGTACTACAACCCAGGGTATTATAAGCGGTCTTAACAGAACCGTGGTTATAGATAACAAACAGCTTACACTTATACAGACAGATGCTGCCATCAACCCCGGTAATTCCGGTGGTGCTTTGGTAGATGCCTATGGACATCTTATAGGCATCAACACTGCAAAAATTTCTTCTTCGGCGTTGGAAGGTCTCGGCTTTGCAATACCCATAGACGAAGCTAAGCCTGTTATAAGTGACCTTATAGACAATGGCTACGTTACAGGCAGACCCATCCTTGGCATAGGCGGCAGAGCTGTTACTGCAGAGGATGCAAAAGCCTACAACCTGAAAGTTGGCGTGTACGTTACCAGTATGACTCCCGAATCACCTGCATATATGGCAGGAGTAAAAATAGGAGACACCATAGTGGAATGTAACGGAAAAGCTGTGGAAACAGTTGAGGATATCAACAAGATAAAAAATCAATACGAGCCCGGTGATGAAATTAAGCTCAAGGTGTACAGAGACAAGAGCTACAAAGAAATAACCGTGGTTCTTGGTGAAGAGATACCCTCTTCCAATTAAAAATTATGCATATTTCCGAGTTGGGCAAACCAAAGTCTTTAAGGGTTTTGTTTGTCCGGCCAATCCCCTTTCTTTTACTCGCTCCCGCTATTTGCGGGGGCGAGGTTTTTTCTTGTGGGTTTGACTTTGTTGCAATAGTGTGATAATATTTTTTTGCAAGCAAATTTAAAAAAAGGAATGTACGTTATGAAGAAAAAGCTAAACCTCAAGGCTATGTTACCTTTCAAAATTTTTCATATAACTCCCGATGAACACAATCTGATAACCGGAGCTCATAATCATACGTCAATCGAATTTATGTGTGTGCTTTCGGGTAAGGGCAGAATTGAGGGTGCAGACAGCTCTCACAATTTTGCTCCGGGCGAGGTTTTTGCATATGGACCGGGCGAAAGCCACAGAATAACTAAATATTCTTTGGATACAGATATACTTTGTCTTGATTTTGAGCCACATTACATCTGGTTTGGTTCAAGCGGTTTTTCAGACACCAGACTTCTGGAAAGCTTTCTGAATACAAGCCCTAAATACAAAAATAAGTTGTCCTCGGCTCATTCTGCATATGTGTATAACAATATATGTATGTGTGAGGAAGAACTTATAAATATGGAAGACGAGTACCTTGCTGCCATCAAACTGAAAATTGCAGATACTCTTTTGTATATTTTAAGAAACTGCGGATTTACCAAGCCACGGAGAATGTCTGCAAGCAGAAGCTACAATCTGGAAAGCCTGAAAAAATCCATGGATTACATAGATGCCAACCTTCAGGAGGAACTTGACCTGGATAAGCTTGCCGAGGAGGCAAATATGTCAAGGTCGTATTTTTGCACTGTGTTTAAACGCTATAACGGCATCAAGCCCTGGGATTACATAACCATAAAGCGTATAGACAAGGCATTGGGGCTTATTCCTCTGTCCGGTGAAAAGAAGCTGAACATAGCTCTTGATTGCGGTTTTAACAACACTGCCAACTTCTATAGAGCTTTCAAAAAGATAACCGGAAAGACCCCCGGAGATTACATCAACAATGCATAAAAAAATTTTATGCATTGATTTTATGCAACAAAGATGGTGTCTCTAAAATAAAAATCTAATTGTATTGACAAATTGAGGTCTTTGATATATAATTGACTTGTATTTTTATACATAAATAATGTAAAGGAGATTTACAAAATGAAAAGAATTTTATCATTACTTTTAGTTGTTGCTATGATTGCAACATGTGCAATTGCTTTCACCTCCTGCAGTGAAGAGGCAGAAAAGGTTGAAACAGCAGAAACCGGCTATCAGGATAAAGACGGCGTATTCAAGATGGGTACAAACGCTGCATTCCCTCCCTACGAATACAAAGAGGGTGAAGAATTCAAGGGTATCGATGTTGAGATTGCAGAAGCTGTTGCTAAGGAACTTGGCTTAAAGCTTGAAATCGTTGATATGGAATTCGACTCCATCATCACTTCCGTTCAGGAAGGTGAAGTTGATGTAGGTATCGCAGGTATGACAGTAAACGACGAACGTCTTGAAAAGGTTAACTTCTCTTCCAGCTACGCTACAGGTGTTCAGGTTGTTATTGTTAAGGATGGTTCCGACATCGCAACTCTTGATGACCTTGCAGGCAAGAAGATTGGTACACAGCTCGGTACAACAGGTGACATCTACGCTAAAGGTGACTACGGCGAAGAAAATGTTACAAGCTATTCCAAGGGTGCAGATGCTGTAATCGCTTTAAAGGGCGGCGATGTTGATGCAGTTATCATCGACAACGAACCTGCTAAAGCATTTGTTGCAGAAAACGAAGGCCTCAAAATTCTTGAAACAGAATACGCTATCGAAGACTATGCTATTGCTATCGCAAAGGATAACACCGAGCTTCTCGATGCTGTGAACGCAGCTCTTAAGAAACTTACAGAAGACGGTACAATAGATGCAATCATATCTAAGTATATCGCTGCTGAATAATAATTAGATTCAAGTCTTTATTACTGCAAGAGCAAGTTCGCTTGTTCTTGCAGTATTTTATGTAAATGAAGGAATGTGAAATATGACGAAGAAAAGAATCATATCTGTTGCCGTAATTCTGCTTTTGATTATAGGTATCGTAGGATGGGTTGTTTATGAAATCAAGTCGGGTACCGTAGCATCGGATATAACTGCAGAAGAAGCACAGAAATCCGTTAATACACAGTTTGATAAAATCGCCATAGGTATTCCGGTGCAGTATATTGCCGAAAATAATGAGATTACGGTAAATTCCGTGTCTTACGGAGATGAAAAGAATGTAATTCTTGACTGTACGGTTAAGACAGTAGATGCCCATGGGGCAATTTCCCCCGAGTATGACAGGTTCCTTTCCTCTTCTGCCAAAAAAGGTAACGGGACAATGTTTAAAAGCACCTTGGACTACCAGATGGAATTTGAGCAGGAAATGGTAAAACTTCTTAAAGAAGCCAAAACCACAGAGTGTAAGATACAGCTTATGATGTATGAAACATCCGAAGGCTTTAAGATTTATACCGATGAAGCTGCAATAAATGCTGTGTTTGGCGGAATACAAGACATTGAAAAAGAAGTCAAAGACAAAAAGATTGTAAAAATAAAAAATCCCGACGGTTCCGTAGAAGAAAAGAAAATTCAGTCTACAAATGTAAACAAGGGATTTATAGAGTGTCTTAGCATAAGAAGTTCTATGGACAAGCCGGAAACCGCAACCGGAATTGTAAAGGTGTGGAAAGAGCTTAAAAAGGATTTTGAAATTAACTTTATAAGACACGATAGATGGCAGACCATATTAAAAGGTTTGTGGGTTACCATAAAGCTTACCATATGCGCATTGATTATAGGTATTTTCCTTGGCTTTATTGTGGCTTTTGTTCGTTGCACATACTTAAAGACCTCAAAACCCGGAGTAATACTTCGCATATTTAATGGCATTTGCCAGTTATATCTTACAGTAATTCGAGGAACACCGGCGGTTGTTCAGATAATGATAATCTACTTTGTTATCTTTATGCCCTTGGGCGTAGACAAGTTCCTGGCGGCTGTTATATGCTTCGGTCTCAACTCCGGTGCCTATGTTGCCGAAATTGTCCGTGGCGGTATTATGAACATAGACGACGGTCAGGTAGAAGCAGGCAGAAGCCTTGGATTCAACTATATGCAGACAATGGGCTACGTTGTTCTCCCTCAGGCATTTAAAGCCGTTCTTCCTGCGTTGGCAAATGAATTTGTTGTTCTTCTTAAGGAAACTTCTGTTGCCTTCTATATAGGTCTTGGCGATCTTATGTATTCCGGTAACGCAATACGTTCGGCAACATACAGTGCATTTATGCCTCTTGTGGCTGTAGCACTTATTTATCTTGTAATGGTACTTGGACTTTCCAAGCTTGTAAGTATGTTGGAAAGGAGATTGAGAAGCAATGAACGATAATTACATCATCTCTGTACAGAATTTAAAAAAGTACTATATTGACGGCAAGGTTAAGGCTTTGGACGATGTTTCCATAAATTTTGACAGCGGTAAAGTTGCAGTTATCATAGGACCCTCCGGCAGTGGTAAGTCCACACTTCTCCGCTCATTAAATCTTTTGGAAGAACCTACAGAAGGCCATATATTTTTTGATGGCACAGATATATTGGACCCTAAAACCGATATCAACAAAATGCGTCAGAAGATGGGAATGGTGTTTCAGCAGTTTAATCTGTTTCCCCATCTTACTATAATGAAAAATCTTACCATAGCACCCATCAAGCTTCTTAAGATGGACAAAATGCTTGCAGAACAGAGGGCTATGGAGCTTTTGCAAAGAGTTGGTCTTGCAGATAGAGCAGAGGCTTACCCTGCACAGCTCTCCGGTGGTCAGAAGCAGAGAATAGCCATAGTTCGCGCTCTTATGATGAATCCTGAGGTTATGCTTTTTGACGAACCTACATCAGCTCTCGACCCCGAGATGGTAGGCGAAGTTCTCGACGTTATGAAGGAGCTTGCTTCCGAGGGTATGACCATGATAGTGGTAACTCACGAAATGGGCTTTGCACGGGAAATGGCAGATAGAGTAGTGTTTATGGATGGCGGTCAGATTATAGAAGACGGTTCACCTCAGCAGATATTTGACAACCCTCAGAGTCCAAGACTTCAGAACTTTTTGGCAAAGTTGCTCTAAGGTAAAGCTATTGGGATATTATCGGTGTATCTTCGACAAAAAGATACACCGATTTCATTTATAAAATTCAAAAAATCTATTGACAATGACCCTATGTTGTGTTAAAATAGACAGGTCACACGGAGAGGTGTCCGAGTGGTTTAAGGAGCTAGTCTTGAAAACTAGTGATGCGAAAGCACCCAGAGTTCGAATCTCTGCCTCTCCGCCACTTCTTTTTAAAGACAGTTTAATATTTTACTTGAGATTAATAGCCCATTCGGCGGGCATTAATTTATACATGGAGAAGTACTCAAGAGGCCGAAGAGGCGCCCCTGCTAAGGGTGTAGGTCGGGCAACCGGCGCGAGAGTTCAAATCTCTCCTTCTCCGCCATACAAAAAGAACATACCTTTTGGTATGTTCTTTTTGTATTTCCGTAGAAGAGATTTGAACAAAAGCGCCGGAGGCGCAATGCATGACACCCCAAGAGCACGAGAATTGTCGAAGTGCGATTGGTGAGGTGGAATGTATGGCAAAACCGCCGCAGATGCGAGCACCCTCTACGGTGCGAAGCTGATGCGATGCGGTTGACGGCTAGTTCAAAATGTTGTGGCGAAATGAAACTGACTTAGGAACACCGAAGGATTTGAACACGAGCGTGCTTTGGCATGCGAAGCATAACATCATATCGCCAAAGGCGATGCATCATTGAAATGTGCAGAATTTATGATATAATAGTCAGACAAATATAAATTTGACTTGCCTTTTTCCGCATTATGCGGTATAATAAGTTAAAATAAATAATCAAACTGCCACCGGGTAGTGATTGCCAAAAGCATTCGTTTGTATATCGTTAGGTCTTAGAAGATATACTTGCGGATGTTTATTTTTTGGGAGGACATTATGATTAAATTTAAAAATTACTTTTCAAAAACCGATATTGTTTTATGGTCATTGTCAGCCTTGTTTATTATTGCTTCATTCATAATTTTTGACGGAGAAAGCCACCTTACTTTATGTGCCTCGCTTGTTGGTGTCACATCACTCATTTTTAATGCAAAGGGAAATCCCTTTGGTCAGCTTTTAATGGTTATATTCAGTTTGCTGTATGGCATCATTTCCTACACATTTGCCTATTATGGCGAGATGATTACATATCTTGGTATGACAATGCCAATGGCGGTTTTTGCACTTGTTTCCTGGCTTAATAATCCATACAAGGGGAACAAAGCCGAAGTTAAGGTTAATTCCATAAGTTCCAAAGAAAATGTTTTTATGTGGTTGCTTACAGCTATTGTTACAGTTGTTTTTTATTTTATATTAGAGTTTTTTAACACCCAAAATATTATACCGAGCACCCTTTCCGTTACCACGAGTTTTGTTGCCGTATATCTGACATTTAGAAGAAGTCCGTATTTTGCTTTGGCTTATGCGTCCAATGATATTGTGCTTATTATTCTTTGGA
>JAEIGA010018648.1_pt1 | contig 10578 bp, 4 predicted proteins | sample 9270691 | NCBI WGS metagenome assembly JAEIGA01 (sample SAMN17057246, study PRJNA624740) | gut metagenome | biome: biome; isolation source: fecal sample | host: Bos grunniens | place: China: Xizang | collected 2019
CTTGAGGATAGGCTTATGAACCTGCTCGCAGAGCCATACCACAGCCTTTCTGATGAACTTAGGAGTCCATTCACATGGGCCGATAAGCCAAGGAGCCACATTTCTGGTAAGAAGGCTCGCAGAGTTCTCATCTACATAGAAAGAAATATTATCATGCTTCTGGAGATATGAAGCAGGGCATGTAGCTGAAACAGGATCCTCAACGATTTCCTTTACAACCTTAGCCTTGTCCTCACCCCAGGCAATAAGATATATCTTCTTGGCTGTCATCATTGTCGACACACCAAGTGCGATCGCAGAATCAGGTGTATCCTCCATAGAACCGCCGAAGTTCTTTACCTGACGCTTTTTGGATATATAGGAAAGATGAACTGTTCTTGTACGGCTGTTCTCTGAAGCGCCTGCTTCATTGAAGCCGATCTGACCTTTCTCTCCGACACCCATGACAAGCAGATCGAGGTCTGAAGCCATTCTGTCATACTCAGCACAGAATTCCGTTACAGAATCGGCATCTGTCTTTTCAAGCTTCGGCGCATGGAAGGCACCTGGCTGAAGATCCACTTTTGAGATAAAGCCTTCATAAAGTCTTCTGTTACGGCTCTGACTGTCTGCAGTAGCCGGATAGTACTCGTCGATGCTATAGACCTCAACATTCTTGAATGAGACCTTTCCAGCTTCATAAAGCTCAACAAGGTTCTTATACAGGGATACAGGAGAAGAACCGGTAGTAAGACCGAGCTTGAAGACACCTTCCTTCTGGTTGATGAAAGCGGCTATCTTCTCTGCAAGGGAGGCACTCGCAACTTCCTCATCGTCAAAGATATGAGCAGGAATTCTTTCGTATGTGTGCTTGATTCCATTTGGAAGGCCGGCTTCAATAAGACCACCGTCCTTAGGTAAGGAAAACTTTCCCATAGTAGTATTTTTTATTGTTATTTACTTTGCTGGCTGAGCCCAAGCCGGTACCTTGCTGAAGATTGCCTTCAACACTTCAGGATCGAACTTTGGCGTACGGTCATAATTGAAGATACCATTCTGCTCCTGCTCTACGTCAGTAAGCTGAGTGTATGTATATCCGTTGATATAATCAAAACCAAGGATCACATCAGTGAGAGCCTCGAGGCGGGTATAGAACTCGTCAAGAGTCTTAGGACCCTGACCATAGCCCCATGTATTCTCTGCATACTGCTCGATAACCCACTTGATTCCGCCGTACTCGTCAAGATAATATGGCTGACCTTCATATGGAGCCTCACTGTCTTTTCTCCATGTAGGAACCTCTGTATCATTTACAAGAGTCTGCTTCTGCTTAAGAAGCTCAGGGTCCTGCTCATAGTTATGGAATGACCAGATGTCGGTCTTTACATGATAACCACCGCTGGCATCATGCACCGGACGATAATCAAGGCTCTTTGTAACATCATATACATTAGTCACAAGTCTGTCATGAGCACGGCCGCCTTCCTCATTCTCCGGTCTTTCCCATGTCTCGTTGAATGGAGTCCACATGATGATGGACGGATGATTACGGTCACGAACCACAACCTCTGTCCACTCTGGGAGGAAATTACGGGCAGCAAGGTCGTTATTCATATTGCTTCCCCAGCTTGCAGCCTCACCCCATGTAAGGTAACCGAGCTTATCTGCCCAATAGTGGAATCTTTCCTCGAATACCTTCTGGTGGAGACGCGCGCCATTGAAACCTACGCTCATACTCATCTCGATATCATGCTTGAGAGCCTCATCAGACGGTGCAGTCCATACGCCATCAGGATAGAAACCTTGATCGAGAACCTGACGGAGGTAAAGAGGCTGATTGTTGAGATATACGCGATTTCCTTCAACATGAATCTTACGCATACCGGCATATGAAGTGACCTGATCTACCACGTTGCCAGCCTTATCAAGCACATCATACTCGATGTCATAAAGGAAAGGACTTTCAGGGGACCATGTCTTCACATTCTTTACAGGAACAACCACTGTCATAGGTGCAGCAGCCTTCACTGTCTTCTTTGCAACCACCTTGTCACCGTCCTTGACCCTCACATTAAGAGAGAGACCGTCCTCAAGCGCATAGAACTTAGGCTCCATTACAAAGCAGCTGTTGTCAAGGTCTGGCTTTACATAAACCTCCTTGAGACCTGTCTTTGCTACTGCCTCCATCCACACTGTCTGCCAGATACCTGTCACACGTGTGTAATGGCAACCTGCTGAATAGAATCTTGTGCTCTGCTTGCCACCTGTCTGAGTACGGGAACGAAGGTCATCCTGTACCCATACAACCACATCAGCAGCCTCACCAGCCTTGACAAATCTTGTGATATCCACGCTGAATGATGAAGAACCGCCATAATGTCTGCCGGCAAGCTCGCCATTGACATAGATCGAACTTGTATAGTCTACAGCACCGAAGTTCAGAAGTATCTTCTTGCCGTCCCAAGCCGCAGGAACATCGACTTTACGGTGATACCACATCGAATTGATGAAGTCCTTGTACTCAACTCCTGAGAGTTTGCCTTCAGGACAGAAAGGGACTGTGATATTGCTGTCAAAACCTGTCGATTCATTGAGATGACGCTGAAGTCCGCTCTCTCCGAAATCAAAGGTATATGTCCATGTACCGTTAAGATTAACCCACGCCTCACGGACGAACTGTGGTCTCGGATGTTCAGGACGTGGAATGGAAGTCTGCGCGAATGCGGCAGCCGCGATAAGAAAAGCAACGAGTGTGCTGATAAGTCTCATGTGGTTGTCTGTTTTAGTTATTAATCAACATGTAAAGTAAACAATAATTTGTGAAATGATAAAAAAAATCAGGAAAACCTTTCGATTTTCCTGATCTGAATTTATTGTAGAAGCTATTAGTGGATAGCTACAGTCAACATTGCCATTACGATCGACACCATACTCATAAGTTTGATGAGGATATTGAGTGACGGTCCTGATGTATCCTTGAACGGATCACCTACTGTATCACCTGTAACTGTCGCCTTGTGAGCATCTGAATTCTTTCCTCCAAGGTGTCCTTCCTCAACATACTTCTTCGCATTGTCCCATGCTCCACCTGAGTTTGACATGAATACTGCGAGAACGAAGCCTGAACCAAGACCTCCGATAAGAAGACCCATAACACCAGCAGGACCAAGGATGACACCAACAAGGATTGGAACGATGATGGCGATAAGTGAAGGGAGAAGCATCTCACGCTGAGCACCCTTTGTTGAGATTTCAACGCAACGCGCATAATCCGGAGTTGCCTCACGGGTAAGGATACCCTTGATTTCACGGAACTGACGGCGTACCTCTGTTACCATGCTCTGTGCGGCACGACCTACAGCATTCATTGTAAGACCGCAGAAGAGGAAAGACATCATTGCACCGATGAATACACCGACGAGAACCACAGGGTTCATGAGGTCAACATGATAATAAGCCATGATATCAGGAATTGTAGCCTGAGCTGCATCGATAAGTTCACCTGAAACATTAGTGATCTGTTTGCCGATGTGTGAAAGACCTATCTTGATTTCCTCGATGTATGAAGCGAGGAGGGCAAGTCCTGTAAGAGCGGCTGAACCGATAGCAAAACCCTTTCCTGTTGCAGCTGTAGTATTTCCAAGAGCATCGAGAACGTCTGTACGCTTACGTACCTCAGGGTCGAGCTCACTCATCTGTGCATTACCACCGGCATTGTCAGCGATAGGGCCGTATGCGTCAGTTGCAAGAGTGATACCGAGAGTAGAAAGCATTCCGACAGCTGCGATACCGATACCGTAAAGACCTGTTGAAAGGCTTTCAGCCGAGAATGAAAGATCGAAGCCGTTTGCACAGAGATATGCAAGAAGGATGGCCACAGCGATAGTGATTACAGGAATAGCTGTTGAAAGCATACCAAGACCTACACCTGAAATGATTACTGTAGCAGGACCAGTCTCGGCAGACTCAGCAAGTTTCTGAGTAGGACGGTAAGAGTGTGAAGTATAGTACTCTGTAGCCTGACCGATGATGACACCGGCAACAAGACCTGTCACAACAGAAAGCGAAAGCTGCCACCAGTTATCCATTCCAAGAAGATACATGATTCCGAATGTAGCTACTGCAATGAGGACAGAACTGAGGTTTGTACCACGGCCAAGAGACTTGAGAAGTTCATCCATACCTGCGCCTTCCTTAGTGCGGACCACATAGATACCTATGATGGAAAGTGCCACACCGATAGCTGCAATTGTCATAGGAGCAAGGATGGCCTTCATCTGGGCATCAATACCTACTCCGCTGAATGCGGCAGCACCAAGTGCCATTGTGGCAAGGATAGAACCACAATATGACTCATAAAGGTCAGCACCCATACCGGCAACATCACCGACGTTGTCACCAACGTTATCTGCAATTGTTGCAGGGTTACGAGGGTCATCCTCAGGGATTCCAGCCTCAACCTTACCGACAAGGTCAGCTCCAACGTCAGCTGCCTTTGTATAGATACCACCACCTACACGTGCGAAAAGGGCCTGAGTAGATGCACCCATTCCGAAGGTAAGCATTGTAGTTGTAATGAATACAAGTTTTTGTGCTCCCTCGATGTCAACGAAAGCATTGAGGATAACCCACCAGATAGCGATATCAAGAAGTCCGAGACCTACAACGGTAAGACCCATGACAGCACCGCTTCGGAAAGCGACCTTAAGACCTGAATTGAGCGAACGCTGAGCTGCGTTAGCTGTTCTTGCAGAAGCATAAGTTGCGGTCTTCATTCCCACAAAGCCAGCAAGTCCTGAGAAGAAACCTCCTGTAAGGAAGGCGAAAGGAACCCAGCTGTTCTGAACTCCGAGTACTGCGAGCACCGCGAACAAGACTGCAAGAATCACGAATACGATGATCACGACTCTGTACTGCTGCTTGAGATAAGCCATTGCTCCCTCTCTTACAAACTGAGCGATCTGCTTCATTGTTGCAGTACCTTCACTTTCCTTCATCATCTGACGGAAGAAATGCCAGGCAAATAACAGTGCTACTACTGCTGCCACCGGCACAAGATAGAATAGGTTGTTCATATTGTTTTTAGTTTATTAATATGTTCAAAACCAGCCCGATTTCAACATCGGGCTGACAAAATTATTTATTTTTTCAAGATTACCAATACTATATACTATTAATTTTTAAGCAAAAACACACTTTTGTGTAACAATATAAAATAAGTCTACAGTATTGAAAAATCTTTTTATTATATTTGCAATGTTCGGGAATTTGGTTTGTCAGTGCAGAGCGGCCAAACCTATATCATATACCGATTTTGAATATCCCAGGATGGTCTGACTCAAATAGACATCCATACCATCTACAGCTCTGTTGAATCCTATCCTGTCAACCACTTCCCTATCCGACCATGCCACTTCTGCCAGAGCGGCTACGCTTTCAAAGACATGTGAGACAATGTCGTCAGGACAGGAGTACAAAGGTGTCTTGCATCCTTCTCCACATACCACATTGACATAAAATCCGGATGCATGAGTCATAATCTCTTCCAGGTCTTCATCAGAGTAAAGTTCATATCCGAAAAGGTGAAGATAGTTGAGTTTCAACATGGACATGCACTCAACAAAGGCCTTGAGCTCTTCCATCGGAATGAAATGCTCGCTGACATCTACCTTCAGACATCTGTGAGAAAAACGAGGTTCATCATATACAGTCATGGAAGGCACGGTCCAGACAAGTCCGTCAACATGTCTGACAGCACTGATCTCATCGGGAAGACTCTGGCGTAAGGTCTGAAAGGCATAGAAGAAACCGGAAGGGCCAGATGCCTCTATTATGATTCTTGTACGACATGCATTAATCTTATAGGATTCCGGCATCATTTCAGCATTGCGACGAAGTATGATATCCGCATCAGATACATTTTGGAACACTTTAGGAACAAAACCTGCAGGATGGGCAAAAAGCCATGCAAACCATTCCGCAACTTCCATCTGCGGTCGGTCTTCAACTGAGATGACCGTCTCGTGACTGAAGGTAAATACACCTTTCCCGAGTTGCACGGATGCAGGGCTTGGCATCAGGGCAGGCTTTTCATTATCAACAGCGCAGGAACTCATTGAGAGCATGATGCCACAGAGAAGGACAATCGATGCGAAATTAGAGGATTTCATAAAAAATATTTTTTCGTTCGTGCTGCAAAAATAGTAGAGTACCCTCCGGAATGCCTTTCAAGAATCACTCTCAATTTTCAAATTCTGACTTTGAAAACATCAGTATAAGTTTTTTTAAAAGTTTCATAGACATTTTTTAAACAAGTGTTTTTGTATATTTGCATGGAAGAAGCGCTCTGATCATGAAAAGAATCATTCTAGGTCTGTATATCCTGACATCGATATCAGCCTATTCTCTGACTGCTGCCGAGCAGTTCATATATACCAGGATTTCAAATCGCGAAGGACTGGCATCCACAATAAACAGTATATATAAGGAAAAGGATGGTGACGTATGGCTTGGAACACCTAAAGGGCTTTATACTTTCAACGGCCATAGGCTTAAGCATAATGAGGATTCCCTATTCCGTGACAGTTACATATATAAGATACAAGAGGACAAGAGCGGAGGCATCTGGGTCCTTACCGACAATTGGGTAATGCACAGAAAGGCAGGAGAGGATAATTTTATGCAGCTCACGACAGACTCTCCTTATGACCAGGCACCATTCTTCAGCATGTGTCAGGATAATGAGGGCATATGGTTCGGCAGCCAAGGCATCATATACAGATATACTTATAAGGATGATAAGCTATCTAATTTCTGCGACCTCAAAGGAAATGGAATCTTATTCTGCAGCTACCTGAACAAGATCAATGATTCGACTCTTTTATGCTGCTCAAACGGTGGAAGCGTCCTGATCGACACGATTACAGGCGAAATAACTGATTATGATTTCGGTCCTCTCAACAGAGTATGCGGCTCCATGACAGACAGCAGGGGCAGATTGTGGATATCCTTCTACAACAATGGCATAAGGGTATACGAAAAGGACTGGACCCTGATAAAGACTTATACCACCAGAAACTCAGACCTCAGCAATGACCTTGCGCTTTGCTTTACGGAAAAGGACTCAAAAATATGGGTAGGCACTGACGGAGGAGGAGTCAACATCATAGACCCTGAAAACGACAGCATCAAGGTCATTTCGCATGTTTCTGGTGACGCATCGTCTTTCCCCGCACATTCCATCAAGACCATATATACTGATAACTATGGTAATATCTGGGCAGGAAGCACAAGAGACGGCCTTATCAGGGTCACTCAAAGCGGCATGAAGACATATTCAGACAGTCATATAGGCATGTCAAGCGGCTTAAGCAACCCTTCTGCCATATGTCTGTTCCAGGAAGATGATGACAGGACCATATGGATAGGAACTGATGGCGAGGGACTTAACAGATTTGACCCCGTAAGCAACAGGTTCACGCATTACAAGAGCACTCTCAAGACCAAGGTTATCTCCATAGCTACATATTCGGAAACTGAACTGGCCTTATCCTTATATGCTGACCAGATCTGGCTGTTCAACAAGAATACGGGAGCGCTGCGCCCTATGCCATTGAATGATGATGAGATAGAATACTTCATGAAATATACAGGCAGGAGTCTGATTCTTGCCAATGGAAAGGACGGCAGTCTTTACCTGCTGACCAACTTCGTCAGAAAGCTTGACAAGAAAAGCGGCAGGTGCCATAAAATTCCTTTACAAGAAGGTACCAAGTCATTCGGTAACATCTTCGCCATAGGAAAATCGGAAAGAGGTCTGTATCTGCACGACATGAACGGCATATACAAAGTTGACGAGGAGGCTTCTGAACTTCGGAAGATCTGCACCTTGGACGAGAACACTATAAGAAGCGGATATCTTGGCAAGGATGGAGACATATGGCTGGCAACAGACAAGGGTTTATGTCTGTTCAATGAAGACAGTCATGAACTTTCATTCATCAGCAGCAGCCTTTTTCAGGATGCGACTTCTGTCGTTTGGGATGGACAGTCGAAGGTATGGATAGGTTCTGACACCAATCTATATGCTTATTTAACCGAGAGAAAGAGTTTTGCCATGTTCGGCGAGTCCGATGGTGCGAAACCTAACGAATATCTGGCAAAGCCACGCCTTCTAACGAATGAAGGCGAGGTGTATATGGGCGGAGTGCAGGGTCTTCTGAGCATAGACTCCGAGTATATAATAGATACTTCTGAAGAACCGCAGATCAAACTGCAGGAAATATCGGTAGATAGGGAAAACATTTATGGAGATAAGGACGGAACATACGAGATTCCTAGAGACAGCAAGGTTCTGAGCATAAGCGTTTCAACACAGGAAACCGACATTTTCCGCCAGAAGATGTACAAATTCTCCCTTGCTGGAAGCGGAAAGGAATATAAGCAGAAATCCCCGACCCTGGAGATCAGATATCTGCCAAAACCAGGCAAGTATGAGCTTATGGTCTCATGTACGAAAAGAAACGGAGAATGGAGCGAGCCGGTAAGCATGCTTACACTGAAGATTCCTCAGCCTTGGTACAAAAGCTGGTGGTTCATTTCAATAATAGCTCTCACCGCTCTGGGTCTGTTCTTCTCTGTTACATTTTTCCTCCTCAGGCGTAAGGATGCCAAGCTGCAGAAAGCGCTAAGAGAGCAGGACAGGCTGATTTACGAAGAAAAGGTAAGAATGCTCATCAACATAAGTCACGAATTGAGAACACCTCTTACGCTTATCATGGCCCCACTTAAAAGGGTCTTGGATAAAATGACTCCTGAGGACGATAATTTCAATACGATGAACCGTATCTACAGGCAGTCCAGACGTATGAGGGACCTCTTGAATACAGTCCTTGACCTAAGAAAAATGGAAGAGGGCATGGGTGATATCAGGATTGTAAAATCTGACTTCAACAGCTGGATAAAGGAAACTGCCGAGGATATAATTCATGAAGAACATGCTCTCGGAGTGGAGGTCGTGCTTGACCTTTCTCCGGAAGTCGGACAGGTGGAATTTGACCGTAAGAAATGCGACACCATCATGAACAATATCCTAATCAATGCTGTGAAGCATAGCCGTGAAGGAGACCGCATAACGCTGAAGACATGTCTGACCGAGGATGGAATGGTAAGAGTCAGTATTTCAGATCAGGGTCCTGGACTCCACGACATAGATCCGGACAAGATGTTCACAAGGTTCTACCAGAGCAACAATGAACAATACGGCAGCGGTATAGGACTTTCATACTCAAAGATTCTCGTAGAGCTGCATGGCGGACGGATATCAGCAGAGAACAATCCGGACAAGGGAGCCACATTCTGGTGGGAAATCCCGGTGTGCTCTAGTAGCGTATCAAATAAGATCATCTCCGGCAAGGCTTATCTGAACGAGCTTATGGGATATGATCCTGAAGAGAATTGCAATGCACCAGAAAGCGAAGAATTCAATACAAATGATATGGTTCTGATGCTTGTGGATGACAGCCGTGATCTGCTCGACTTCATGAAGGAAGCCTTATCCCAGAATTTCGCTGAAATCATAACGGTAGAAAGCGGAAACAAGGCTTATGAGGAACTTGGCAAGGGTAAATTGCCTGACATTATTGTCAGTGATGTAAATATGCCTGACGGCAATGGATATACACTGTGCAAAAGGATGAATGAAAGTGAGAAATACAGTTATATACCTGTAATACTTCTCACAGCAAGAGGTGAACAGCAGAGCCAGAGCGACAGCTACCGCATGGGAGCAGAGGCTTTCATATCCAAGCCATTCGAAATAGAAACCCTGCTTGAGCTGATAAGGAATATCCTCAAGCGTAAGGCGGAAATACGCAGAAGATATCTCGACCGCGACAATAAGGCAGTAAATGTATATGGTTCTGACGAGGAGAATTTCATCCTGAAACTGAACAAGGTCATTGCCGAGCACATATCAGATCCTGATCTTGACCAGCAAATGCTATGCAGCGAACTTGGAATGAGCCGTGCGGCACTGTTCAATAAGATGAAGGCCATTACAGGAGCTGGAGCTAAGGAATATATAACCAGAATCCGCCTTGAAAAGGCCAAGAATCTGATAGAGACTACTCAGCTGAGCATCGCCGAAATCTCGGAAATGACAGGTTTTGCGAGCCAAAGCTACTTCAGCACAGCATTCAAAGGCTATACGGGAATGAGCCCGAGTCAATACAAAAAATCCGGAACCCTTTAAGGATTCCGGATTTTATTTTGTGGCAGAATGTCTGCCTGATTGCTTCAGAATTACTCTGCTGCAGGTGCCTCAGCTGCTGGTGCTGCCTCAACGGCCTTCTTTGAGCTACGACGTGTAGTCTTCTTTGCTGCCTTAGGAGCAGAAGCAAGAGCTGCCTCATTGAAGTCTACGAGCTCGATAAGAGCCATATCAGCTCCGTCACCCTGACGGAAACCAGTCTTAAGCACGCGTGTATATCCACCTGGACGCTCAGCGATCTTCGGAGCAACTGTGCGGAAGAGCTCAGTTACAGCCTCCTTGTTCTTGAGGTAGCTGAATACAACACGGCGAGAATGAGTAGAGTCCTC